>ERZ1026780.409-NODE-409-length-35169-cov-5.466765_pt1 | contig 35169 bp, 33 predicted proteins | sample MGYA00380126_ERZ1026780 | MGnify/ENA primary metagenome ERZ1026780 (study PRJEB33269, sample SAMEA4719762) | human gut metagenome | biome: human-associated habitat; feature: organic feature; material: feces | place: Cameroon | collected 2013-10 ... | reverse complement strand
TATTGATATTTCTATTGATATTTTTAATAAATATCAATATTGGTTTTTGAACAATATCAATAAAGAAAAACATCATCGATAGTAATGATGTTGATTATTAGTATTTATATTTATATATTAATAATTTAACAAAGTGGCAAAACAGGCTCATTTTTTTGCTTTTTAACTGCTATTTTGCAAAATGCCATAATAATAAGTTAAAAAGCTTTGGCTTGCAGTTCAAAAAAACACGTATGATAAAAAATAACGGTTGAATTTCTTTCTCTGTGCGCTTTTCCCCTCTCTTGCAAATGAATGCGTATCGCCGCCGTAAGGCAAACCGGAGGGATTTCATAGGGGTTATACGGAATTTATATAGAAAGCAAATTACTTTTTAATCCCTCAGTCTACTCACTTAGTTCGTAGCCAGCTCCTGACGGGAGAGAGTCCCCTTTGTCACTTCGTGACATTTCCCCACACCGTGGGGAATCACCCTATTTGAGGGAGCCTATATAAATCCCTCAGTCACCTGCGGTGACAGCTCCCTTTACAAGGGAGCCTTTTTATCTTTTTCCACACCGCGAAAAATCACCATTGCAAGCAAGACAGATAACGCGGGATATAAATTATGGTGTTCGGCTTGCATATCGCGAGTATTTACAAAATCAAAAAAGCCCTTTGAGAAAAGGATTTCTCCTCTCTCAAAGGGTAAGTTGACACACTAAAATTTTATTTATTCATACGTCTTACAATCCAATCACTTGTAACACTTTCTGCTTCCGCACATTCACCATAATCCAATTCTGCTAAATCACCCATTGTTTCATCAATACTTAAAATGGATGCTAATGAAACCACTCTTGCATCTTCTTCCTTATGGTTTCCACCACATAGGAACTGCCAATATCCATCTTCATCATGAGAAACATATAATATAGGTTTATTTTCCTCTAATACATGACAGCAAGTAAAGCACGCTGTATTAGGAGCATCTGAAAATGGAAATTTTTTACTTTTCATTCATAACACCTCCAACATTCTATTTGTATTTCTGTTTGTTTTAAAAATGGGCAATCCCGATCGGAATTGCCCACTCGCTATACTTGCTATCTTAACATAACATTCAGTATCGCACAAACTTTTGATAAAAGGATTTCTCCTCTCTCAAATGGCAAGTTGACAAACTGGAATTTATAAACTCAAGTTCGTTACCAGTAACGAATATCTTTTTGTCTTATTTTTAATATCTTCCTCAGTAACACCATAATAACTGTATAAATCTCCGGATATTTTCTTAAATTTTTTCATTACCGCCTTATTTCCTGAATAAGACAATCCAAATATATTCCAAGTATAATCTATCTCCATTTCAAGAAAATCATCATCGATTCTTATTTTATACAAATGAAAATCCATAGGAATTATACTATCGGGCATTTCAGCAATCATTTCACTTCGAGTCTTTATTTTACCCAAATACTCTTTGACGGATGCTTCATTAGAAAAATCCGGCACCGGAATATCCTTCATTTCACCCAAAAGTTCTGGTTTATACTGCAAAATCAAACTCTCTTTTAGACATTTTATTTGTTCAATATATTCTCTATCAGCGGGAGCAGTTTCGGTCAATTCGTATTTATCTTTTGCATACTGCACTGTTTCAGAAAGAGAATGCGGATTTGCAACTATTGTCTTCTCTACTTTTTTTCTCTTATATCTATATATGCTATTTTTGATTCTAATCTTTAATGGTTGCTTTTTTGAATGTCCTGCTGTAAAAATGCTTGTAGGACCATCTGCACCACCTATGATTGAAATTGAAATCGCATTTTTACTTTTTTGCTCCATTCGCCTTTTCCTCACAAATTCCGATTTGTATTTCTGTTTATTTTAGAAAATGGGCAACTCCGATTGGAATTGCCCAAATACTTTATTTTGCTTATCAATAGAGCTTTGCACCTGCCGGAATGTGGTCATCAACCATCAGAAGATGGAGCTTTTCTTCGCCTTCTTCTTCATGGATAGCACTGAGGAGCATACCACAAGAGTCAATGCCCATCATAGCTCTCGGTGGAAGATTTGTGATAGCGATAAGAGTCTTTCCAACCAGTTCTTCAGGCTCATAAAAGCTATGAATACCGCTTAAAATGGTTCTGTCTGTGCCTGTTCCGTCATCAAGAGTGAACTGTAACAGTTTCTTTGACTTCGGTACTGCAACACATTCTTTAACCTTTACTGCACGGAAATCTGACTTGCTGAATGTGTCAAAATCTACTGCTTCTTCAAATAAAGGCTCAATCTTCACATTGGAGAAATCAATCTTTTCAGCGACCTTTTCTGCAGCTGCAGGAGCTGCTTCGGAAGTCTTATTTGTCTTCTTGTCAGCGTCCAGAGACTTCATCGTGGGGAAGAATAAAACGTCGCGGATTGCGGGGGAATCGGTAAGCAGCATTACCATACGGTCTATGCCGAAGCCTATACCGCCTGTGGGCGGCATACCGAGCTCAAGAGCATAGAGGAAATCCTCGTCGGTATGATTTGCCTCTTCGTCTCCGAGAGCGAAAAGCTCTTCCTGCACCTTAAAGCGTTCGCGCTGATCAATCGGGTCATTGAGCTCCGAATAAGCGTTTGCCATCTCCCAGCCGTTCATAAAGAACTCAAAACGCTCAACATAGTCGGGATTTTCCGGCTTCTTTTTGGTGAGCGGAGATATTTCAATGGGATGATCCATAATAAACGTAGGCTGTATAAGGTGCTCCTCAACAAAAGCCTCGAAGAAGAGATTGAGTATATCACCCTTTTTGTGGTGAGGCTCAAACTCAACATTGTGCTCCTTTGCGGCGGCTCTTGCCTCGTCAAGCGTTTTTATTTCGTTGAAATCAACACCGGAATATTTCTTTACCGCGTCAAGCATAGTAAGACGCTCAAAGGGCTTGCCGAGATCCATTTCAATGCCGTTATATGTTATAACGGTAGTGCCGAGAACCTCTTTTGCGACGTGGCGATAAAGATTTTCGGTAAGGTCCATCATACCGTGATAATCCGTATATGCCTGATAAAGCTCCATAAGCGTAAATTCGGGATTGTGGCGTGTGTCAAGCCCCTCATTACGGAAAACTCTGCCTATTTCATACACTCTCTCGAGTCCGCCGACTATAAGGCGTTTCAGATACAGCTCAAGAGAAATTCTGAGCTTAACATCCTCGTCGAGAGCGTTGTAGTGAGTGACAAACGGCCTTGCCGCCGCGCCGCCCGCGTTTGCGACGAGCATCGGGGTTTCAACCTCCATAAATCCCTCTGAATCAAGATAATTTCTGATACTGCTGATTATCTTGGAACGCTTTACAAACGTATCCTTTACGTCCTGATTCATAATAAGGTCGATATATCTCTGGCGGTAACGGGTATCGGTATTTGTAAGTCCGTGGAACTTTTCGGGAAGAACCTGAAGGCTCTTTGAAAGCAACTCCACCTGCGTTGCGTGAATCGAAATCTCGCCTGTTTTGGTTTTGAAAACGGTACCCTTGATATTTACTATGTCGCCGATGTCCATTTTCTTAAAGGCTTTATACTCGTCCTCGCCTATGCAGTCGCGGGCAACATATGACTGTATACTGCCCTTGAGATCCTGCACATTGCAAAATGACGCCTTACCCATAATACGCTTTGACATAAGTCTGCCGGCAACGGAAACCTCCTTGCCGTCAAGATTATCAAAATCGGCTTTAATATCCGCACTGTGGTGAGTTACGTCGCACTTTGTGATAACAAACGGGTCCTTGCCCTCGGCTTGTAAATCACGAAGCTTCTGAACTCTTATCATATGCAGCTCGTCGAGGTTTTCTTCGGGCGCATTGTTTACTTTCTTTACGTCTGCCATATCTTCACTTCCTGTCAAAAAAGGAGCGTAAGGGAACAAAGAGAGTTCCTTTTCGCCCCGTTACAAATTTTAATTATTTTGAAATATCCTTAATGACGAATTTAAGAAGACCGATAGGTGCTTCAACCTCAACGGTCTCGCCGACCTTGTGGCCGATAAGAGCCTTGCCCACGGGTGATTCGTCCGATATTTTGCCTTCGTCGGGATCAGCCTGTGCAAAGCCGACTATTTTATACTGGAGCTCTGCGCCGGCGTCGTTTGTGATAGTGACCTTTGAGCCTATATGAACAACCTCTGTTCCGAGAGCCTCCTCGTCAAAAACCTTTGCGTTTTTGATCATATGCTCAATTTCGTTTATGCGAGCCTCGAGCTTTGCCTGATCGCTCATTGCCTCATCGTACTCGCTGTTCTCCGACAAGTCGCCGAAGCTTCTCGCAACTTTGATTTTTTCCGCGGCTTCTTTTCTGCCGACGGTTTTTAATTCCTCGAGTTCTTTTTCAAGATCGCGAAGACCCTCTGCGGTCAATAAGGTTTCCTGCTGAGCCATACTAATTCACCATAGCCTTTCAAGTTTATAAATCGTACCGCAAATAAAATACGCGGCCGTTAAATTTCAGTATTACACGAATAAATATTGTATCAAAAGAGCAAAGATATGTCAAGTTTTTTAGGGCTCTCCGAAAATGTCGGAAAGCAGATAAAACGAACCGCACACAAGCAGCATATCGCCGTTTTTCACAAGGCTCCGTGCCTTTTTGTAAGCGTCTTTCGGGTCTTTTACGGAAAAAGCGTCCTTGCAAAAGCACTCGCCCTCACAAAGAAGCTCGGCTTCATCCTCGGCGCGCGGATTTGACGGCTTTGTAAACACCGCGGTTTTGCAATGCGGCAAAATCGCGGCAAGGTAATCCTTTGTGTCCTTATCAGCCATCATACCTATAAGAGCGGTTATGCTTTTATCGCCCGCAAACCGCACAAGGACGTTTTCAAGTGCCGCTGCGCACTCCGGATTGTGTCCGCCGTCGAGCATAATGACAGGTGACCTTGATATTATCTCCATACGTGCGTGGATAACCGTGCTCTCTATGCCTTTTTTTATAAACTCATCGCTTATTCCGAGCGCTCTTGCCGCAGTTATAACGCCCACGGTATTTTCCACCTGATGCCTGCCGACAAGAGGTATTTTAACGGTAAGACCGTTATATGATATTTCCGTGCCGAAAATATCCTCGGACAGTATTTCGGCGGCGGAGACATCGCCTATTAAAAGCCGCCCGTTTTTCACTCTTACCGTATCTTTTATGACGGAAAGAGCCTTTTCGTTTTGCTCGCTCGTTGTAATTACCGTTCCGCCGTTTTTTATTATGCCGCATTTTTCCGCGGCTATTTTTTCAACGGTATCGCCGAGTATTTTCGTATGGTCAAGCGATATTGAAGTGATTACCGCGGCTTTTGGGCATGGAATTATATTGGTGCTGTCATATCTTCCGCCGAGACCCACTTCAAGCACGACCGCGTCGCACTTTTGCTCATGAAAGTAAAGCATAGCCGCGGCTGTTATCGCCTCAAATTCCGTCGGCTCCGTTCCCTTTGACGACAGCCTGTCACAGGCATTTTTCACTTTTTCGACAACGCGAGAGAGGTCATCATGCGGAATGTTTTTATTGTTTATCTGTATTCTCTCGCAAAAATCAAATACATACGGCGAAGTAAAAAGCCCAGTTTTTTTGCCTGCGGCGCAAAGTATGCTGCTCAGCATCGTAGATGTGGTGCCCTTACCGTTTGTGCCTGCAACATGAATGAATTCGAGCTTTTCCTGAGGATTCCCGAGCTCCTTCAGTAATGCGGATATTCTCCGGAGCCCTAAATTCATACCGAATTTCAGAAGCGAATGTATATATTTTACCGAGTCCTCGTAATTCATAATTGTCCTTTACAAAACACAGACCCACCGCGCAAATGCACAGCGGGTCGTAATACGCTGAAATTTTAAGCCTGCTCTTTTACCTGCTCGTCGCCCTTTTTCGCGCTCTTTTTATTCTGCGCGGTACCCTCTGAGCCTCTGAACACAACGAATTTATCGAAAAGATATTCCGTTATCATATTAACTATCATCGTGATACCCAAAACGATATAATTTACAGCCGTAATTGAGGCGAATTTCGCCGTGAAATAATTACCCAAAACGGTAGAAATCGGTGTGAACACAAGATAATAGCCGAAAACCTTGAGCATTGCAATCGGAACATTATTTGCCGATTTAAAGGTAAACTTGCGGTTAAACGTGAAATTCCAAATAACAGAAAGAATAAGTGCGATAAGATACATGGGGCCGTATTCGTTTTCCATTATTTTGGCAAACGTCGCATTGCTTTGCATTAAGCCTTGGAAGAACGAGAGCTTTATCAAAACCTCACTCATAAGAGTGAAGCTGCCTATTTGAATCAGTCCCGCAGAACAGGAAAAAGCAACAAATTTAAAAAATTGGCCTATATTCTTATTATCTTTTTTGTTTTCGCTCATACGTTCAACTCCTTTTCGCATAACAATGAGCACCGTCACCTGTATTGTTCATTATTTTATCACGCTTTCAAGCGGTTTTCAAGGTATTTGACGCCGTATTTACAAGAAAGATGAAATATGTTAAAATCATACCGCAAATTGTAATTGAGGGGTTTATTATGCAAGTTGATATATATGATTTTGACCACACGCTTTTCCCCATGGACAGCGGCTCACGCTTTTTCGGCTACTGTGTGCTGCACTACCCGTGGATACTCGTTTTTGCACCGTTTCAAATAATTACGGCTCTTTTGCTGGTCACTAAAATAATCAGCTTTACCACATTCAAAAAATATTTTTTCTGCTTTGTAATGCTCGTTCCGCTAAACAAAGCCGTTAATAAGTTTTGGGATAAACACGAAAAAGAGGTATTTCCCTGGTTTAAGGAGAGAAAGCGCTACGCCGTTGTAATAAGCGCAAGCCCCGATTTTTTACTGTGCGAAATCCAAAGGCGGCTCAAATTTGAAACGCTGATATGCACAAAGCACAACCCCAAAACCGGTGCCATTATAGGGCTTAACTGTCGTGACGAGGAAAAGGTCAGACGCTTCAGGGAGCTTTTCCCCGATGCCGAGGTAACAGACGTGTATTCCGACAGCCTGCGTCACGACCGTCCCATATTTTCGCTCGGGAAACGCTGCTTCCATATAGTTAAAGGCGAGTGCCGCGAGTTTAACTACGAGAGCGTTTACGGCAGCAAAAAATAAATAAAGTGTTTTATAAAAACCAAGGAGCTGTAAAAAACGGAAGTTTTTTACGGCTCCTTTTTGCAGTATATTGTTCAGTATTCTATGCCTCGGCGAGCTTTTATGCCCTTTTCATACGGATGCCGAACGGCGGTAAACTCCGTAACGTAATCGGCAGCGTCCGCTATATCGTCGCTCTTTGCGTGACCCGTCACTATAATTTCAAGATTGTCGGGGCAGCTTTTGATACAGCTCAAAAAAAGCTCACGGTCAACAAATCCGCCCGTGTATGCGTCGAGTGCTTCGTCGAGGATTATCATATCACAATCATTTTCGCTCTCAAAAACAGAGCGAAGCAGCTTGGTGTAATCCTCGAAAATCTCTTTTTTTCGCATATCGGTCATATTCTCAAACAGCTTGTAGTCGCTTTTCGGCAAGAGCACCGTAATACCGGGAATGTCTCTCAGCACTTTTAATTCGCCCGATTTGCCGTCCTTAAAAAACTGTGCGAATATAACCCTCATTCCGTTGCCTGCGGCTCTTATTGCCGCGCCTGCAGCAGCGGAGGTTTTTCCCTTGCCGAAGCCGTAATACAGCTGTACCATTTATCTACCTGCCTTTATGCTTTAGGCTTTTATTATACAGAAAATCCATAAGGATTTCAATATTCACGATTACTCCACGGTGACGGATTTTGCGAGATTTCGCGGCTTATCGACATCACAGCCGCGAAGCACCGCCATATAATAAGCGAATATCTGAAGAGGTATTACATTGAGCGACGGCAAGAAATTGCCGTCTGTTGCCGGTACGCGTATAACCTCGTCGGCAAATTCCGAAACGGAGGCGTGCTTATCCGTTACAAGTGCGATTACCGACGCGCCGCGCGCCTTTACCTCTTTAATATTACCGAGAGTTTTTTCAAAAAGTTTATCCTGCGTCGCAACGGCAAACACGGGAGTCCCCTCTTCGATAAGAGATATTGTGCCGTGTTTGAGCTCACCCGCGGCGTATGCCTCGGAATGAATATACGATATTTCCTTGAGCTTTAACGAGCCCTCAAGAGAAATGGCGTAGTCAAGCCCCCTGCCGATAAAGAATACATTGTCGGAGCCGACGTATTTATGGGCGAGCGTTTTCAGCTCGTCGGTAAGATTTAAAAGGTTTTCAATCTGCGACGGGAGACACATAAGCTCTTTTGTGAGCTCTTTTTCTCTTTCCTCGGGAAGAAGCCCTACAGCCTTTGAAAAACGAAGTGCAAGCAGATATACTACGGCAAGCTGCGCCGAAAAAGCCTTTGTTGTGGCAACGGCAATTTCGGGTCCCGCCATGGTATAGATAACGTCGTCGCTCTCTCTCGCTATTGTGCTTGCGACCACATTTACTATCGAAACCACCTTTGCGCCCTTGCTTTTAGCCTCACGCAGGGCCGCTAAGGTATCGGCAGTTTCACCGGATTGGCTTATAACTATGCAGATATCGCCCTTTTTAATTATCGGGTCGCGGTAACGAAATTCGCTTGCAAGGTCCGTTTCACAGGGAATACGCGCCATATCCTCGAATATATATTTCGCCGCCATACCCACATGCCATGCGCTGCCGCACGCCACTATATGAATCTTGCCGATATTCTTGATTTCTTCATCGGTAAGGGTAAGCTCGGGAATTGACACCCTGCCGTCCTTAATCCTCGGCGAAAGCGTATCGTGTATAGCCTTGGGCTGCTCGGCAATTTCCTTTTGCATAAAGTGCTCGTAGCCGCATTTTTCCGCAGCCTCAACGTCCCACGTTACGTGGTAAACGTCCTTTTTGACAACATTTTTGTCTGTATCGTAAAGCGTTACATTGTCTTTTGTAAGAACCGCAATCTGATTGTCTTCAAGCAAATAGCAGTCTCTTGTATATTTTAAAACCGCGGGGATATCCGACGCAAGGAAGTTTTCACCGTCGCCGAGCCCCACTATAAGCGGACTGTCTTTTCGTGCCGCTATAATCGTACCGGGCTTATCCTCTGCCAGAACCGCTACGGCATACGAACCGCGCACGGTCTTCATAACATTTACCATGGCATCAAGCAAATCGCCCTTGTAATAATAATCAAACAAATGCGCGAGCACCTCGGTATCCGTTTCGGAAACGAATACATAGCCGCCCTTTTGGAGCATAGTTTTAAGCTCAATATAATTCTCGATTATGCCGTTGTGCACAAGCGTTATTCTGCCGTTTCCGCCCTTATGCGGATGTGCATTGACATCTGTCGGCGCACCGTGGGTGGCCCATCTTGTATGACCTATTCCGACCGTGCCGGAAAGACCGCCGACCTCTTCGAGCTTTTCCTCAAGATTTTTTATACGGCCCTTTGTCTTAACAACGTTTGTTTTGCCGTTTTCGGACACGGCAATACCTGCCGAGTCATAACCTCTGTACTCGAGCTTTTTCAAACCGTTAATCAATATCGGAGAGGCACTATTCTCCCCTACATAACCAACAATTCCACACATATTAAATTTTTCCTTTTCAAAAAATAAAATTTGTGCCTTGCTTTCCCTTTGTACACGGTGCGTTGCCGCTCCGCCTTTGTGAAAAGCCTTTGATCCCCGCACTTATGGGACAAGAAGCATCCGCCGAAAACTTCGATAACTTCTTCCTCGTCACCTGTAAATTCGGCAAAGCCGATAGTGCGACATACAGGTCCGGCGCTAAAACTCTCTTGCGGAAAGTCCTTTAAAAAACAAAAAATCTCCTTTCGCTTTTTTGAGGGCGGCTCGCACAGCCGACGGCTCATTTGTTAAAGTATAATATGCCGCGCGGCGAATGTCAACGGTGAATAATACTTTTATACCTTTTTTTGAACTTACGCAGCGAATATTATTATGTTTAAAGCTTCGGTTTTTACACATAATTTTAATAAAAGCTCGGAGGTAATCTATGGATATAAAAAGGTGTACCATTGACTCGCAGGATATTTTACGGCACGAAAACGCAAGAGCGTTTTTTGTTTGTCTTTTAAGCTTTGTGCTGTCTCTTTTGTTTCTCGGCACCGCTCTTTTCGGCGTGTATTCGCTCTATACCGTAAGCGGACTCGACAAGGAAAAATACAGCGTTCCCGTGCTCTCTTTACTATATGCTCTTTTTTCTTCGGAGGTTACCGTTTCTCTGTTTGCACTGTCCGCCGTTTCCTACAACCGCAAAAGATGGTTTTACCGCAACGCCTCTGAAAAAACGCCTGTATCATATCTTTTTGCCGGCGAAGGCTTTTCGGTAAGACTTAAGGTCTTTTATTTTTTCTTCTTCAAAAAGCTGATGACTGCGCTGTGTCTTGTCGCAGCCGAAATACCGTTTTTGCTTTGCGTCCTTGTTTTTTACCGCGAGCTCTCGGAAAAAGGATTGTACAAAACCGTATTTGCTGGGGCTGTCGTCCTCTGCTCCGTGCTGTTTCTGCTCGGGCTGTACTTCGGTGCGGTTCTTTCAAAAACGTTTTGGCTGTGTGAAAAGGTATACTTCAAAAGCAAAAAAATCTCCGTAGCCCTTGCCGTAAGCAAAAGCAAAAGCCTGACCGAGGGAAACCGGTTCAGGCTTGTAAATTATAATATAAGCTTTGCTTGGCGGATACTTTCCTGCATACTCCTGATTCCGCTCTTTTACACGGTGCCGTACATTTCTCAGTCAAACGGTTTGCTCTGCTGCGAATTTCTCGGAAAGTACAGGCAGGGTGCCGCCTTCCCGGTGGTTTTTATGAAGCCGCAAAAAACGTAATCTCGTGATAAAAATATTATTCGTTCTTCTTCGCCTTTTTACTGCCGAAGGTGTCGGCAAGATAAATCATAAGAAGTATCAGCACGGCTATCGCGGTGGATTTAAGCCGTGTAAAGCCGTATTTTGCCTCAAGGCAGCCTGTCGCAAAGACGAGCCCCGCAAGAGCTAAAATATATACTATCAAAAGAACGGTTTTTAAAGCCGGCTTTTTTTCGGAATTAAGCGACATAAAATACACGGCAGCCGTGACCGCCAGGGCCGTTCCGAAATACACAACAGCAAACACAGTCATAAATATCAGCCTTTCGGATTATTCATAGTTCCAGCCGTGGGAAGCAAGCTCATCCAAAACCCCTTTATCCACATCATCGGCGGTGCCTTTTGACACTATCTTGCAGGAATACACATTGACCTGAGGCGGATATGACTCCATAATCTCATTCGCGTGCTTTATTTTTATGAGATCTCCCGTGCGGACATCGGAAAACAAATCTTCGTCGTCTGAGGAATTTATCATAACCGTAGGTGAGCCGTTCAAAACTATAAGACAGCTGCTTCCCGAAACCACGGCGCGCCCCGTGGAAGTAGGCTTAAAATTTCCGCACCCGTAAAGCAAGGTAAAAACAAGCAAAAGGCTTAAAACCGTACATAAAGTCTTTTTCATATATTATCTTCCTTCCGTGTTCGGTGAATTATGCACAGCGTCGTATCATCGCCGCCGCATATCTATAATAATTTTACTTCTTTTCTACGCTAAATACAATTCGCCGAAAGTATAATAAAACACCTTCAAATTTGTCGGAAATAACAATTTCGAATACCGATAAACCGAAATCGGTGATTTTGAGCCGTCAGATGAAACCGACCGCAGAGCCGATACAAAATAAAAATCGACAAATCTCTGATGAGACTTGTCGATTTTTGGCGCGCCGGGAGGGATTCGAACCCGCGACCTTTTGGTTCGTAGCCAAACACTCTATCCGGCTGAGCTACCGGCGCATATGCAATTTTTACTGCTCAAGTATATTAACACTATTAAAGCAAAAAGTCAACATTTTTTTACACTCGGCAAAAATAAATCGTTTTTTTTGTTATATTCCGAAGCAGCCGAATTATCGCCATATAAATAAAATATTACGGCTAAATAATTATTATATATCTGTTTGCCGTAACAGATAAAAAATGCATTTTTAGGAGCGAGATAAGCCGAAAACGAAGCAAATTCGGCGGTATAATTTGTATAAAGCAATCAAAATGCATAATCGGCAAAAATTATCTCCACTTTTTTCTGTTTTGTGGTATACTTAATAAGGCATTACGGCAAAGATTTAAGACAAGCCTTAATGCACGCGGCAAGAAAAGCTTAACGCAGCCGCCGAAATCTAAGCAAATCAAATCCGGGAAGGCGGATATATATGGATAAAAAATATGATGTTCTGATAATCGGATGCGGAGTTGCCGGCCTTTACACTTCACTCTCGCTGCCCGAAAATCTGTCCGTTCTTGTGCTTTCAAAGCAGGACGAAACCGTTTCCAACAGCTCTTTGGCTCAGGGCGGCGTAGCTGCCGTTTTAAGCCTTGAAAACGACAGCTACGAGCTTCATTACAACGACACCATGATTGCCGGCGGACAGGCCAACACACCGGACGCCGTAAACACACTTGTTCACGAAGGCCCCGACCAGGTACGTCAGCTGATAAAATACGGCGTTAATTTTGACCGCAACCCCGACGGCACTCTCCAGAAAACACTGGAGGGCGGCCACTGCCGTCGCAGAATAGTCCACTATAAAGACACCACGGGTGCGGAAATTGTGCGTGCGCTCCTTGTAGAAGCCAAAAAGCGCAGCAACATAACGCTTGTCGAAAACGCCGACGTTTTTAAGCTCACAAAGGTTAAAAACGGCTTTTGCGCGGACATGCTCTTAAACGGCAAGACCGCCGCCACGGTATTTTCGGATTTCTGCGTAATAGCGACAGGCGGTATAGGCAGAGTTTACAAATACACCACCAATCCCGCCGTTGCCACCGGTGACGGAATCCGCCTCGCATACGATATGGGTGCTACGATAAAGGAGCTCAGCTACGTTCAGTTCCATCCCACCGCATTTAACGGAAACGACAGAGAGCAATTTCTGATAAGCGAATCGGTACGAGGAGAGGGTGCATACCTGCTCAACTGCAACAAAGAGCGCTTTATGGACAGGTACGACAAACGTCTTGAGCTTGCGCCGCGCGACGTTGTATCGCGCTCAATAATTCTTGAAAGCCGCAGAACGGGCAGCGACAACTTCTACCTTGATATAAGATACAAGGGACACGATTACCTTGTAAACCGCTTCCCCGGAATATACGAGGGTTGCTTAAAACACGGAGTTGATATGACCAAGGATTTAATTCCCGTTTTCCCGTGCCAGCACTACCTTATGGGCGGAATCGACGTCGACCTTGACGCGCGCACATCAATTTCGAGAATGTATGCCGTAGGCGAATGCTCGCACACGGGAGTTCACGGCAAAAACCGCCTCGCAAGCAACTCGCTTTTGGAGGCACTTGTATTCGGAAAGCGCGCGGCTGACGATATAGCGTCTGTTTCTAAAAAGGACCCCGACCACGTAGCTGTTACGGAGCATAAAGCAGATATTTCGGGTGCTCCGCTGCCAAAGGGTATGCGTACCGAAATCCGCTCTATCATGCAGCGTTCTTACTTTGTAATTCCCGATATGGACGCGGTAAGAGTAGGCTTAAAACGCGTTGACGCCATACTTATGAGACTTAAAAACGGCAAATTTGCAATTACCCCCGACTATTGCGAGGCTTTGAGCCTTGCCACGGTAGCCCATATAATCTTAAAAGAGGTGGACGAAGGATGATTTTACCGCAGTTTTACACGGACGACATTATTAAGCGCGCCATACTTGAGGATATTAACTATGTCGATGTGGCGTCGGATTACCTGATACCCGAGGAGCAGCGCAATGAGGCGTATTTCGTCTCAAAGGCAGACGGCGTTCTCTGCGGCATAGATGTTGCAATGAGAGTTTTTGAGCTTTTGGACGATTCTTTTACCGCCAAGGTATATATGCACGACGGCGACAAGGTGAAAAAGGGCGACCTTATAGCCGAATTCAGCGGGAAAACCACGCTTCTTTTAAAGGGCGAGAGAACCGCCTTGAACCTGCTGCAGCATATGTCGGGTATAGCCACGGCAACCGCAAAAGCAGTAAAACTCTGTGAGGGAACATCGGCTTCGATAGCCGACACGAGAAAGACCCTCCCCTCTCTGCGGGCTCTTCAAAAATACGCGGTAACCTGCGGCGGAGGCAAAAATCACCGCTTCAATCTTTCCGACTGCGCTATGCTCAAGGATAATCACATAGACGCCGGAGGCGGCATAACGGGAGCCGTAAAAAAGCTTCGCGAAAAAATAGGTCATACGGTAAAAATCGAGGTTGAAACACGCAACCTTGATGAGGTAAAAGAGGCTGTCAAGGCAGGAGCCGACATAATAATGCTCGACAATATGGACTGCGACACCATGAAAAAAGCCGTTGAGATAATCGGCGGCAGGGCTCTTACGGAGGCTTCGGGCGGAATTACCGACGAAACAATACCCGGCGTTGCGGCGTGCGGCGTAGATATAATATCAATAGGAGCACTGACTCACTCCGTTCAGGCATTTGATATTTCAATGAAGATGAAAAAATAAAAAGACAGCCCCCAAGATATGCCTCAGCTTATCCCGGGGGTTATGTTATTTTGAAGCAATACCGCCTTATAAGCACTCAGCCGACGGCACCGAATTTTTTGCTTTCGGTGTCGTTATTTTTTGTTCGGCGGCAGAAAAAGCAGTATTGCTACACTAAGGCTGCCGTTTATTCAATTCCGCTTTTAGTGCTGCTGTCCGCAAGGCGGTCAAAGCACAGCTCGGAAAGGCGCGCTGCACCGCACAATTCATACAAGGCGGAAGCAAACAGAAGCGGATCACACGGCGGCAGAGCCTTTGATATGTCATCGGGCAAAGTAACGCCGCTGCCCGACAGGCAGACGGTATTTCCCGTATACTCATTCCTATATAAAAGGCAGCCGCCGTCAAAATCGTTTTTTTCGGTTCGAGGAGCTATTACAAATGTACAGCCTCCTGCCTCATTCACGTTTTCCGTAACGGTCATCGCAAGTCCCCAATCATCATACAGCCGTCGGCGCAAGGAAGAAAATTCTTCGGGATTGCCCGTTATTACCTTGAGAGTTGATGCAAGAGGAACAAGTAAAGACAGCTTATCCTTTTGAAAGCCGTCAAAATCCATAACAGCCACGCTCGTTTTTTCGGGCGGAAGAGAACATTTCTTTATATAATCAACCGCGGAATTAAAAAGTATAACGGACGGCAGGATACGAGGCTCGAAATTCTTAACCTTTTCGTCCTCCGTTATGGTTCCTCCGCACACTATAGCTCTGCCCGCGCACCGCCCGAGCAGGCTGTATATTACGCCCGTATCGACCTCTTCATTTTCACCGCACACAAGCGTCAGCGTAAAAAACGGAGCACTGCCTAAAACGCTTATCCGCTCGATAACGGGCTCGGGCGGAAAGAGCCTGTAACGAAGCCTCTTAAAAAATCCGCCGCCGATTCTTTCTATTTTAATTACTCCGAACATAAAAGCACCCCCGCATAATATTATGCGAGGGTTTTGTTTTTAATGTTTGCTGTTTATTGCTCGTCCGCACCCGTCGAAGAGGTTAGGAGCGAGTTTGCCTTTTGATACTGCTCATCCTCGGAATGAGATAAAAGCGCCAAACGGTTCTTTTTCTGAGAGGACAGCTCCACAAGATAATCCGGAGTTAAGCCCACACCGTTGTATACATCGCTTGTATACGGCTTTATCTCTGCCACGGTGAGCTTTACCGCACCGCCGTCGCTCAGCTGATAAACCCTTTGCATGGTTCCGTTGCCCTTTGTCGCCGTACCTACAAGCTTTGCTTTGCCGAAATCGCGCATATCGCAGGCGAAAAGCTCTGCAGGACCGGAGGTGTCTTTATCGACAAGTATTATCGTGGACACATTTATGCTGTCGGCGTCCGATGTAAAGGTCTCTATGGCTTCACCGTTTTTATCAACGGCGGTAGCGAGTGCCTTTGTTCCGTCGCTTGCCACGGGAACAAGCACATCAAGCGCGTCTGTAGCATACTCCACGGTTCCGTTCGAGACTGCTCGCAAATCTATTATAATACCGTTCACGCCCTGCTTTATAAGCGCATTTACGGCATTTTTTAGCTGCGACGCGGTGGTCGAATAAAAATCGGTTATTTTAACATAACCCACCTCGCCTACAGCCTCATAATAAACGGTCTGCGCGGTGTAGCCCTTTACCATATTTGCGGCAACGAGATTGCCGTCATGAATAAACGCAACATTTACCGACGAGAGCTTTTCGCCCTCAAGCTTTTTTACAAGCTCTTTATAATTGTAAACCGTGACTTCCTCTTCGTCTATGGTGACTATGCGGTCGCCCTTTGACATATTGTTAAGTGCCGCAGGAGAACCGTCGGAGACCTCTGCCGCGTAAAGGCACATATCGTCCTCATTAAACGCCGGAATGATACCGATGCCCATTTTCTGACCGTTCATCTCATTTTTATATACGTCATACTCGGACGCGGTCATATAATAGCTGTAGCTGTCGCCCACGCCGTTTGCAAAGCCCTCTGCCATATCCGCGTTTAAAAGCGTTTCGTTAATCTCGCCGTAGTAATTTGTGCGGATAACGTCGTCTATCTCCGCTAAGAGCGAATAAGTCTGTGAACGCTTCGGGAGATCTTTGATTATTGAATTGTACATTTTCATTGACACAGCCATGGTACCTGCCACGGAGCCTGCCATAGCCACGAATATCAATGCGAGCGCAAGGCCCAGGGATATTTTCCTATTCAAATGAACGCCTCTCTTTCGGGGGTTTTATCAAAGACCGATATACGGCTCGGGATTTACTCGGTTCTTATTTACATAGACCTCAAAATGAAGGTGCGGACCCGAGGAGTTGCCCGTGGAGCCGACCTTGCCTATATACTGACCCTGCGATACGGTTTGACCCGCGCTGACGCCTATGCTGCTGAGGTGCGCATATCTTGTCCACACGCCGTTGCCGTGGTCTATAAGCACATTGTTGCCCCAGCTTGAGTGATATGAGGCGGAAATTACCGTACCGCCTGCCGCGGCGTAAACGGGCTGACCGTTTATATTTGCTCCGGCTATATCTACGCCCTTGTGGCCGTTGTGGCCGTAGTGCTGTGAAACGTAATAATTGCAAGTAAGCGGGAAGCTCATACCGCTTGAGAGCACACCGTTACCCGAAGAACCCGTGGTATTGTTGATTGACTGAGCTTCGAGTTTATCCATCTTGGCCTGATAAGCGTCATTCTGCGAATCGAGGCTTGAAATCATCGATTTAAGCGACTTAACCTGAGCTTCAAGACGCGACTGCTTTGCATCAAGGGTATTGTAAACGCTCTTGACCTCTGCGCGAGCAGACTCTATGGCTGCCTTTTCGTTAACTATTTCGGTCTGCTTTTCCTGCTGTGACTGCTGGTCGGAGGAGAGCTGCTCTTTTGTTTTGTTAAGCTCGTCAATTTCCTGCTGAAGTCCTTTTACAAGCTCCGTATCGTGCTTTGAAACACGGCTGATAAGTTCAATCCTTGTCAAAAAGCTCTCGTAGTCGCTGGAGCCGAGAAGCACCTCGAGAGTTGAATTTTCGCCTGCCTTATACGCCGAGCGAAGTCTCTCTTTAAGTACGTCATAGGTTACGTTGATAGCGGCTGTCTGCGTTTCTATTTGAATATTTGCGGCGTCTATTTCGGCTTGAAGTCTGTCGATTTCCGCCTGATAGCTGTTGATAATTTCATCCTTTGCCGCTATTTGCTTGTTAAGGTCGGTTATCTTGGCGTTGTAAACATCAAGCTGAGCCTGCATATCGGAAATCTGATTGAGCAAATCGTTTACGGACGCCTTATTGTCGCTGATTTTATTATTATTGGCATTTATTTTGCTTTCAAGCTCGTCTATCTGATCCTGCACGGACGAAGCCGAACCCGAAAACGCCGTCACGGAAAACAGCATAGCTGTTATTAAGGTAACGGAAACCATGCGTATAAATGCTTTCTTCTGATGCTTCAAAATAAAAAGAACTCCTTTAATACCGGATTTACCCCTTTACAAATTACGGAAGATACGGCGCGGGATTTACCCTTGTGCCGTTTATCCAGACCTCAAAGTGAAGATGCGCCCCGGCGTGCGGATTTGCCGGCGTCGGCGCGGGACTTACGTTACCCGTATTTCCGACAAGAGCTATAACCTGCCCCTGCTTTACCGTTTGCCCCTTGCTCACCTTCATAACGCTGCAATGAGCGTATCTTGTGCAAACGCCGTTGCCGTGGTCAATAAAGACGTTATTGCCCCAGCTCGAATGATATTCGGCGGAAAGAACCTTACCGTCAGCCGCGGCTCTGATCTCCTTACCGTATGTATTTCCGGTTGCACCCCTTGTGGTAAAATCAATACCCTTGTGATTCGGGTAGCCGTACCAGCCTGCCGATATGGTTACGTTTGAATACTGAAGCGGACAAATCATACCCTTGGGAGATACCGTATAGCCGCCGGTGTTCCCACCGGTATTTTCTCCCGTATTGCCGCCCGTGTTTCCGCCGGGTTTCGGTAATTCGCCGGTGCCCTGCGACGCATTTTTTGCCATTTCCGCAAGCTTTTTATCGTAGCTGTCTTTTTCAGCCTGTATTTTTTTATTCTCGTTTTCCAACTCCTTGGAGCCTGCGCTGAGAGATGAAATATACGCGTTTCGCTGCGCAACCTGCTTTTCAAGAGTAGACTGCTTTGAATCCACGGTATTATAAAGCGACTGCACCTGCGTTTTAGACGAAACAATATCCGCCTTTTCCGACTCTACGGCGGTCTGCTTAGCCTTAACTTCCTGCTGATTTGACGACAGAAGCTTCTTTGTGTCGTTAAGCTTTGCAATATCGTCCTGCAAGGATTTCATAAGCTGCCTGTCGTGCTTTGTTGTTTTGCTCAAAAGCTCAAGCCTTGTGAGGAAGCTCTCGTAATCGCTTGCCGTAAGAAGCACCTCAAGGGTGGAGCTTTCGCCTGCCATATACGCCGCGCGAAGCCTTTCCTTTAAAAGGTCGTATGTATCGTTTACGGTCTTTGTTTGAGTCTCTATGCTCTCGCTTGCCTCGTCTATGCTCTTTTGAAGAGAGTCTATTTCTTTTTGGTAGTCGTTTATAACGGCGTTCTTGTCGCCTATCTGACTGTTAAGCTCCGTTATCTGACTTTGGTACGTGTCAAGCTGCTCCTGCAAAGCGTCTATCTGATCCGAGGAATAGCCGTTTGACTCTTTGGCACTGTCGATTTTATTTTGCAAATCCTTTATTTTTTGCTCGTTCTGCTTTTTCTTTGCCTCGGCAGCCGCGATTTTGTTTTCCAAATCCTCCTTGGAATCCGCCGCGTGAGCCGGCAAAAAGGACGCGCAAAAAACGAATATTACCGACAGTAGAAGGCTCAAAACTCTTTTGAGACCGCTTTTAGTCATCAGAGACCACGCTCCCTTGCTCTTTCAGGTATTTACCCATCGAAACAAGACTTCCGAAACCTCCTGTAAACAATCCTATTGCGACAAACACAAGAAGTATCTGCCACCAGTACTCGGTAAACGGCACGAGTTTAAAGCCGAGAAGCGAGAGAGTCTGCGAAAACGCCTTTTCGGCCAATGCATAAAGGCCCCACAGAACGCCCAGGGACACTACGCCTGAAATTGTTCCGAGTATCATACCCTCTATCATAAACGGCCAGCGGATAAACCAATTGGTTGCGCCGACGGCTTTCATAATGGATATTTCAAGCTTTCTTGAGAACATCGTAATGCGTATTGTGTTTGCTATAATAAATACCGCAACGAGGAACAGCATTACGACAAGACCTATGCTGACTATTGAAACGGCGTGGCGGAGCGACAAAAGCTTGCTTGCGAGGTCGCTGTTTTCACGCACGGAATCGACTTTGTCTATCTGCTTTATCTGCGAAACGGTGTTTTCAAACTGTGACAAATCTTTTACCGTAACCTTGTACGCATCGGGAAGGGGACTTTCGTCAAAGCCCTCAAACAGAGCCGAGTCGCCGCCCATGCTCTCTATCTGCTTCTGAAAAGCTTCTTCCTTCGGTACAAATTCACAGCTCTCGATATTGCCGATATTATTAAGCGACGAGCCTATCTGCGCCGTTTCGTCCTCCGTGGCGTCGTCGGCAACATAGACCATTACCACGTTTTGCGACTGAACGCTGTCCAGAAGAGTATTTATGTTGAAGAATATCATTATGCCCGCGCCCATAATTATAAGGCACGCCATAAGCACCGTAACGGATGCCAATGACATAAGGCGATTGACCCACACATTGCGGAAGCCCTCATGCGTAAGATATTTTAAGCTTGTCCCTTTCACCTGTTGTCACCTCCGGTCTTTTTTTCAATGGCGTCGAGATACTTTGAGTAATCAACGTCATCGTCGGAGGAATCCGAATCCACGCCGTATGTCGCCATAAACTTTTCGAGGTCGGCGTCCGAATTCGGCTGAACATAAAACGGGCTTATGCTGTCTTCCTTTTGCTTGGCAACACGATCCTCCACCGTCTCCGAGGAGGCAATGTTCTGAACCGCAGCCGCGGCTGCCGCCGCTCTTTCCGCATTTGACGCGTCGGAAGCATAGTCTCTTTCGATGGTGGCATAATCATCGGGAAGCGCCTCGGTGTCTTCGGAATCCGAAACCACGGTACCCTGTTCTATTGTAATAACCCTGTGGTGGAAGTGACGGACGAGGTTGTGCTCGTGCGTTACCATTACCACGGTGGTTCCGTTTGCGTTTATATGGTTTAAAAGGTCAACTATTTCGTAAGACATTTCGGGGTCGATGTTGCCCGTAGGCTCATCCGCAATTATAAGCCCCGCATTGTTTACAAGCGCACGTGCGAGAGCTACTCTCTGCTGCTCGCCGCCCGACAGCTCCGTCGGCAGATTTCTCGCCTTAGATGCAAGACCTACAAGGCTGAGTATATAAGGCACGCGTTTTCTGACTTCCTTTTCCTTGGCACCGATGCAGCGCATCGCAAATGCGACATTGTCAAACACCGTCATAGTCGGGATAAGTCTGAAATCCTGGAATACTATACCGAGAGTCCTTCTGAAAAAAGGAATCTCTTTTTTCTTTAAATTATTAAGATGATAACCGTTTATGATAACAGAACCGCTGTTAGGCACCTGCTCGCGCATCATTATCTTGAGGAACGTACTTTTGCCGGCTCCCGATGAGCCGACCACGAAGACAAATTCTCCGTCGTTTATCTTGATATTGACATTTTTGAGTGCTTCGGTCCCGTTATCGTAAGTTTTTGATACATTTTTAAATTCAATCACTTAGAACATACCTCTGCTTTTCACAATATTCCCACCGCCGAACTCTGCCGTAGCATTTAATACCGACAGGCAGAGACTCTACACAACCGCTATAAAAAATATAGGCGGCAAAATGAGTATAATCACTCATAATACCGCCTTTAATTATAGCATAGAACGTCAAGTTTGTAACCATTTTGTAATATGGTAAATTATATTCGCGCACTTTAGACAAAATCGCACTTGCAACATTGTGCAATTCGCCTATTCGCAGCAGTGCGCGGAAAATTGCTTTTCTTTAATACTTGACAGGGCTTGAATCAAGATATTTCTTAACCATAAGAGCTACTTTAAATACTATTGCGTCGTCAAACTCGCGAAGGTCAAGGCCTGTGAGCTTTTTAATCTTTTCAAGACGATATACAAGAGTATTTCTGTGTACAAAGAGCTTCCTTGAGGTTTCGGATACGTTGAGGTTGTTTTCAAAGAACTTCTGTATTGTAAAGAGCGTTTCCTGATCGAGATTGTCGATAGAGCCGCGCTTGAAAACCTCCTTCAAGAACATATCGCAAAGAGTTGTGGGAAGCTGATATATAAGTCTCGCGATACCGAGATTGTCATAGCTCACAATGCTCTTTTCGGTGTCGAACACCTTGCCGACCTCAAGAGAAACCTGAGCCTCTCTGAATGAGCGCGCAAGATCCTTTATCCCCTCGACCGTAGTGCCTATGCCGACAAGAACGTGTGAATAGAATTCCGTTCCGAGACCGTCGGCTATGGAACGTGCAAGCTTTTCGAGGTCCTTTGTGTCGATATTCGGCTTAACCTCTTTGATAAGGGCAATATCCGTCTCGTTAAGGTTTATTACGAAATCCTTGGTCTTATCCGGGAACAGATTCTGAATTATATCATAAGCGGAGATATCTATATGCTCGGTAATTCTTATGAGAATTACGACGCGTGACACGTCATTGTTAAAATGAAGCTCTCTCGCCTTGAGATAAATATCACCGGGCAGTATGTTGTCAAGAATTACGTTCTTGATAAAGTTTGCGCGGTCGTATTTTTCATCATAATACTGCTTAATGCTTGAGAGCGTTACGGCAAGCATTGAGAGATATTTCAAGGCAAGGTCGTCGTCGCCCGAAACAAACACGGCATATTCGGGGTGCATACGCGCACCGAACGGCTTATAAGAATACCCGTCTACCGATATAACCTCAGTCCCGCCGAAAACCGCGGTAACCTCGGTTGAGAGCACCTCCCCTATCTTACCGAGCTCGCTGCAGGAAATAATGGTGCCCGACTCGTCTATAACACCTATAGTACGGTCGATGCTGTCGGTAAGCTGATGCACAATACCCTGGAACAATCTGTTCGACATTGATAAAACCTCCATCTATCTTTTTTCTCCGGCGGAAAACGCTCTGCCGCACGCCGATGAAAGCCGAAACGGCAGCACTAATTTTCCCGTCTGCATTTTTATACAATTTCACAATTCATATATTATGTATTTTACACAATCTTTTAAGATTTTGCAAGCTAAAAATTGATATTTTAAAAATTTAGTTTGCATTTTTCACAAAAAAAGCTTTTCATTTTGTAAAATCGGTTAGATTAAGGCTTTAAAGCACACGGTTTTGTCGTTTTTTGCATTGTTGAAAATGACTATGCGTAAAATTCCGAAGCCGTCGACACAATGCGGTTTGATGACAAACTCCTCCGATGTGTCGAGTATTTCGGGTCAAAAAGAATATTTGAACTATCTGCCGGCATTGCATTTGGAGCAGACGCTGTACCCGTTATTGAGATACGAGGAAAGCTCAGAGGCGGAAATTTCCTTTTTATTTTCCGAGGACGTCCTCATAGCGTAGGAGCATGACGGAGAGTGAATTTTTTTGGTGTTCACGTTTACCGTATATGTGCCTTCAAAGGGTTGTGCGTCACCGGAGCTTTTTTGTGAATTTCCGCCGACCGAAGTCGAGGCCGAAGCCTGCACTGCGGCAGAGGTTGCCGCCGCACTCTCTGTTTCGGCTTTTGCGGCCGTATCGGATTCACCTTCGGCTTTTGCTTCCTTGGTCACAAGATAAAAGCCGTCCTTTTCGTCTGCGTTTTCCGGCGAATTTTCACAGGACACAAAATCTCCGTATTTCTTCAGCAAAATATGGTCTTTATACCGCAGCACAAGCGACATTGCGGAAAACACCGTACACAAAACGGCGCATACGGTAATTACGGCTGTCATAATTTTAAAGCCGTGTTTTGCGTTTTTCTCTTCGTTCTTCATACTCATTCCCCCGATACATTATGGAGAAATGATAGCATTACGGAGCCGAAAATAAAGCTTTTGTGCCGAATTATCACAAGTTATCTTTTAATTCCGTCGGCAATGTATTTAAACACGGGGGCGCAGTCCAAGGAGCCTCCCGCGCCGTTTTCTTTAAAGACGGTTATTACGTATCGCGGCGAAGCATACGGAAAAAATCCGCAAAACCACGAGTGCGTCACTTCATTTCCGTTCTCGTCAAACCACCCGCTTTGCGCCGTTGCCGTTTTGCCTGCGGCGTCCGAATACTCGGTTTCCGCCCTTTTTCCGCTGCCGGACACAACGGTTTCACGTAAAAGCTCGGTGACGGTTTTTGCCGTATCGACGCTCATTACACGTCTCGGGACGGGCAGCTGCGCCCTTTTGATTTCCTTTCCGTTCTCGTCTATTACGGCTTTCATAAGAGAGGGCGCACGATACACCCCGTTATTTGCCACAGCCGCGTACACGGCTGACATTTGCAGCGGCGAAGCGAGCAATTTACCCTGACCGAATGCGAGGTTGCACAAATCCGCCTCAGAAATAAGGCTGTCGGCGGACGGCATAATGCCGGGCTTTGTCTCCCAACCGTCCGCAAGCTCGATTTTTTGACCGAGCCCGAGATTTTCACCCATGGCGCAAATGCTTTCCTTACCCGTTTTAAGCGCAAGACTTATAAAATACGGATTGCATGACTCCGCCATAGCCGAATACATATCCATATTGCCGTGCCCCGTCTTTTTAAAGCAGCCGAACGAAATATCACCGTTCAAATCGTATTTACCGTTGCAAACAATGCTGTAGCTTGTCGGGATTCCGTTTTCCAAGGCGGCACAGGCTACAACCGCTTTAAAAACCGAGCCCACGGAGTACGGAGTTATCGCTCTGCTTAAAAACGGCGAAGATAAATCATTCAGGCTTTTTTCGGGCGCGTTTCGGTCAAACGACGGTGCGCTTGCCATAGCCCTTATTTCGGAGGTGGTGCTGTCGAGAACGACAATCGCTCCGCGGTCGATACCGAATTCCCCGAGAGCCGATTCACACAGCTTTTGTATATCTCTGTCAACGGTGAGCTCCACTCCGCCAGCCGACATATACCCGTCCTTTGAAAATGTAATCTCCGCACCCTCAAGCAGTTTCCCCGAAGCCGCCGCGCCGCACCTTGCCTTCAGAGTTCCCGAATACGACAGGAGAATATCGTTGTAACACTTTTCAATCCCCGAAACGCCGTTTCCGTCGCCGTCGATATACCCCGTTATATGCGGTGCGAGGCTGTTTTCACCGTATCGCACCACAGTTTTTGCCGTCTTTATGTTTTTTTCGTCAAAAACGGCATTTGACGCACAAACAGCTATTTTTCCCTGAGACAAAGCCGAATAAACAGAAGGTATTTCGCTTTCGGGGACAATGACCCGGAGAGAGGACAGCGACTCCTCGCACGGCTTTATCGCCGCCGTCAGAACGGTATCGCAATTGACAAGCGGACGCATTTTGCAGTCGTAAATGTTGCCCCTTGACGAAGCCACCGTCACGCCGACGGTATTTTTTGATGCGGCGACATCCGACACGTTACCGCCGCAAAGCTCCGCCATTTTCACAAAAAGCACACCGAACGTCAGACACAGCAAAAAGAAAAGGGCACAAACTCGTCTACTCATAATTCACCTCAAAAAACAAAAAAACGCTCCCGTTTTATTATTGAACGGAAGCGTGTGTTTTATTTTATATTTTGTTTTCTGAGAATCGTTCCGGGGACAAATTTTAAATCGGAGCGTATTTTGAATTTCATCATGGCTCTCGGCGTGCTGTCTATGGGCTCGCCGTTTTCGTCAAAAAGCTCCGTCACAACAAAGCTCTGCGGCTTTTTCCCCGGCTCAAGGCTCTCGAGAGTGTCACCCTTAAAGAATTTATTTCGCTGTTCACAGCAAATAAAGCCGTCACGACAGTCCTCGACCACCGCCGTAACATCCCACTCGCGGCGGTAACCGCCCTCAAAGCTGATATTCGCTTTTTCGTGAGGCGAATCAAAATAGAAGCCCGTGCAGTAGTCGCGATAGCTCACCTTGCGCACTTCGTCAAGTATCCATCTCGGCAAAACAAAGCTGCCCGACTCGCTGCTCATATAAGCGTCGATTGCCGCTCTGTAAGCATTTGTTATGACCGCCGTATAATATGCGGATTTTGCTCTGCCCTCTATTTTAAAGCTGTCGATTCCGGCATCTGCAAGCTCCGGAATGTGCTCTATCATACACATATCCTCGGAGTTTAATATATATGTGCCGTCCTCTTCCTCGTTTACCGGAAAATATCTGCCCTCGCGCGTTTTTTCCATAAGCGCATACTGCCAGCGGCACGGCTGAGCACACTCGCCGCGATTTGCGTCGCGACCGGTAAGATAATTTGACAAAAGGCATCTGCCCGAAAACGACATACACATACTGCCGTGTACAAAGCACTCGATTTGCAGCTCCTTAGGGGTTTTGGCTCTTATCTCGGCAATCTCCGACAGAGAGAGCTCGCGAGCCGTAACTATTCGCTCGGCACCCATATTGTAAAACTCGTTTGCCGTGAGGTAATTTACGATGCCCGCCTGTGTGGAGACGTGCAGCGGCACCGACGGCGCATACCTTTTGCAGTATGCCATAGTGCCGATATCGGCTGCAATATACGCGTCCACCCCTGCATTTGCCGTCATTTCTATAAAGTCCGGCAAAAGCGGTATCTCGCTGTTTCGCGGAAGCGTATTAAGCGTTAAATAAACCTTAACGCCCTTTTCGTGCGCTTCCTTTACCGCCTTTATGAGATCCTCTTCGGGAAAATTCTGCGGACCTGCGCGCATACCGAATGAGCTGCCGGCAAGGTAGACGGCGTCCGCTCCGAAGCGCAAGGCCGCCTCAAAGCGTTCAAAATCGCCTGCCGGGCTTAGTAATTCGGGTTGTTTTTTCATATTGCTCCTCTGGTAAATTACTGCGAAGCCGACTTGGCCGCCTTTTGATTGGCTTGGAGTATGGCAATGTTATTAGCCTGCCGCTCCGAATCGTTTTTCGCAAGATAAATCTTTTTATTGGTATCGTGCGCGAAGAAGTAGTAATCGGTCTTTGCGGGATTGAGCGCCGCGTTTATTGAGTCGTTACCGGGGTTGCAAATCGCACCCACGGGCAGACCCTCGCACTTATATGTGCTGTAACGCGAGGTGTATGCGGCAAGCTCTGTGGCATTTGTAACGTTCTTCGCGATATAATCGTTGATATAGTCCGCCGTGGAATCACACTGAAGCGACGGATAAAGTCCCGGCTTATTGAGACGGTTGTGAAGCACCGACGATACAAGCGGCATCTGCGTTGCATCGGCAGCCTCTTTTTCTATAATCGAGGCGAGCTTTACTATATCGTCAACCGACATATTGAGCGCGTCGGCTTTTTTCTGATAATCGTCCGTCCACTTCTTTTGGAAGTTGTTGAGGAACGTCCTTATAACGCTCGAGGCGTTTTCGCCCTTATAGAAATCATACGTGTCGGGGTAGAGATAACCCTCAAGGCTCCTGTAACGCTGCTCTTTATTCGGCTCATTCTTAATAAAGGTGTATTCGCTGCTGAAGTCCACCTCTCTCATGGCCTTATAGATGGCGTCGGCTGAGCAAACCTCATATTTTTCGAGCTTTTCGACTATTTGGTCTACCGTATAGCCCTCGGGGAACGAAAGCCTTACGGTCTCGCCCGTTGACGGAGGAGATTTAAAGGTTGAGAGCATTTTCTCAACGCCCATCGACTTGGTTATATAGTAAATACCCGACATATAGTTATCATCACGGTAATTCATTACCTTTGCAAACACCTTACAAAAATGCTTGTGCTTTATAAGGCCGTTATCCTTTAATATGTTGATAACGTCGCTTGTATTGGTCTCGGCGGGAATTGTAACGGATATTACGTTTTCGCTGTCGCGGCGTATTGCCAAAACGTCGTTCATACAGCTGATGAGATACGACGACAGACAGATTGCGCATACAACGCAAGCAGCTATTGTTATCCACGTTTTTTTATTTCTTACGAAATACGCGGCTATTCTTACCGCGATTTCTTTTTCATTGCCTTTTATGCCCTTTATCGGCGGTCTTTTACGTGCGGCGCCCTGCTGCGACACTTGCTCGTGAGCTGCGGTTCCGAAGGAGGCGGCATTTCCGCCGTTTCTTCCTCCGCGTGTAATTATGGGGCCGAATTCGTCATCATAGCTTATTCCGCGCGGTGCCGTACCGGTTTTTTCGGGCGACCTTTTATGAGTTTTGTGTTTTTCTGCCGATCTTTTGTGCACGTTATGTCTTTCCGGCGCATCGGTGCTGTGATGCACTGGCATATCGCGTCTGACAGGCGGTCTTTTTTGCGGAGCGTCGGTAAACTCGGAGTCAAGGTCTTTTATTTCAAGCTTAAAGGGCTTTTTGCCGCTCTTATGGTTTCTCTCAACCATATTTTTAAGCTCGGGTCTTTTCTGCTCGTCTTCCTCACGCGCATAAATATCCAAAAGGTCCTTATACGAATCATCGGGAGTTCTTTTATTGTCATCCATGGGCGCTCCTCCTTTCATTAAACTCTGTATACTGTCTTATCCGAAACAATTATGTCGGATTTAATATCGTAGCTGTCATGCGGGATTCTCTTTATTATCTGCTCTTCGTATGCGAGCCCGATTTTCGTGCCCGAAAACGACTGTAAAAACCTGTCGTAATAGCCTTTGCCGAAGCCGACGCGGTATCCGTCCTCGGAAAAGACAAGAGCCGGTACTATGCATATACCGTTATCAAAGGCGGTCATAATTTCACATGACGGGTTCGGCTCCATTATGCCGAATGCCCCCGGCTCAAGGTCAAAAACCGAGTCTATGCGGCAAAACTCCATATGCCCGAAAGCGTCAACACATCTCGGCACGGCAACGGTCTTGCCCGAAAGCACCGCCTGTTTAATTATACACGATGTGTCAACCTCGCGTGAAGACGACACATAGCACAAAACGGTTTTCGCGTCTTTAAATTCGCCGAGGGCAAACAGGTTGTCCGTAACGAGCTTGTCAAGTCTCGCCTTTTCCTCCGGCAGAAGCGACCTTCTGTACTCCTTGGCTCGTCTTCTTAAATACGCTTTATCCTCGCTTTGATCCGTCATTTTTATCACTCGCTTTGAACAGATGATTTTATGCTCTCCGCAACCTCGCTTCCGCAAAGAGCCTCGACTGTTTTAAGCCCGAATTCGAGAGCCACACCCATTCCGCGCGCGGTTATTATGTTTCCGTCACGCTCTACGGGGGCACCCGTGGCAACAGCACCGTAAAGGTCCTTTTCAAAGCCGGGGAAGCACGTTGCGGTTTTGCCTCTCAGCAGATTTTTGTGTCCGAGCACCGACGGAGCCGCACATATAGCGCAGATAAGCTTTCCGTCTTTTGAAGCGCGGTCGATAAATTCATTTACCTTTTCCGACTTTTCAAGATTTAAAGTGCCGGGCATACCGCCGGGCAAAATAACCGCCTCTATATCGTCGCCCGGATAAACCTCGGAAGTGTCGGCGTCACAGGTAATTGCGATATTGTGAGACGAAACTATTGTTTTTTTACCGACGCCTACAACCTTAACGTCTTTTTTCGCTCTTCTCAGAACATCAATCGGCGTGAGAGCTTCTATCTCCTCACAGCCGTCCGCAAGAAAAACATAAATCATTTTTTGTACCGCCGCGCGGGAATGCGGCAATCCTTTCTTTAAGCATTCAGTTCAGCGTTATCCCTATATACACGCTGTCCTCTATCTTCTCGCCATTGATATTTTTTATCATACCTACGGCGGTGCGGTTGCAATTTTTTAATTCGGCGGCTTTTTCCTCCGGCACAGAGACAAAAAAAGTATTTTCGCCTGTTTTTTTCAAAACATCCAAGGCGTTTTCATATGTTCCGCCGCTGAGAAGCTCCGTGACAAAAACACCGTTTTCAGCCGGACTGTACGAGACATAAAAATCGTCTCCGAAAGCTATTTTGCCGTCGTCGCCGAGAAAATCCGAAAACAGTTTTATTTCATTTTCCCGCCACACTACGCGGTTTACGCCCTTTAACAGCTCTTCTCTTTTGAGAGCCGCCTTTTTTATGTCAAACGGCAAAAGCGCGGGCTTTATGTGCTTCGCCGAATCGCAATTCAAATTCAATACGCCTTTTTCGGCATAAACGGCTTTATAAAAGCCGAATTTTTCGTAATAATCGAAAAGGTGCTCCGTCGCCGGAACCAAAAACAGATAATCGGCTTTCCTGTCGGCGGCAAGAGATGAAGTAAATTCCAATAGCGAACCCATTATTCCCTGTTTTCTGTGGCTCTCTGCGGTGGCGGCTGCATAAATATAGTATGCAAAATGCTCCTTTTCGCCGAGTGAGAGCTTTTCCGGAAGCAAAAACAGTTGTGACACAACCTCTGCTTTGTCCGTGCAGATAACCGCATTTTCATAAGAAAAGCTGTTTTTGAAAAACATATCGATTGTTTCTCCGTCGTCGCCGAAACAGCTTTGCCACAGAGAATACATCTTTTCTTTGTACTTCGGAGAAGAAAGCCGAATTTCCATAACTTATCCCTTATAAAAAGCGCGGTACTTTTGAAGAAGTATCTCCGGGTAATATGAGAGCTTTGCCTTGCGGAGCCCTTCGCTTCCCGTATCGTCCTCACGGTTTATGAATTTATAATTAGCAAGCATATTTGCCGCAAATTCACGGTTTACCGTCGGGTAAGCACCGCGAACCGAAGCATACGCCTTTTCTATATGTGTGCAAAAAGCCGAGCTGTTCAGCTCCTCGCCGAGAGTGTAAGCCACAACCTCGCCGTCCGCGTATAAAACTCCGCCTTTGAACCCGAGTTCGTCAAAATTCGAGAACGCACGCTTTATGGCTTCAAGTTCGCTGTCTATTTCATCGGGGTCCTTTTCGCGGTTTAAAGCCTCCCACTTCTGGTTCATATCAAGACATAATTGCATATTGCCGTCGTTTATCGGCTCAAAATGCCAATCGTGGTTATTTTTGAAATAAGCTATATGGTTACGCTTGCCGTGGTACTTCCTGCCGGCAAGGTCAATAAGATCGGTGGTATTGTAAATGTAATCGGCGAATTCCCTCATCTCGGTAAACTCAAACTTTCCGGGCATCATATCTTCAAGCTCACGGACATTTGACGGAGTGAGGCAGTACATGGTTAAACGTGCACCGTCGTGATTTTCGGCATAACGTATAAGTTCGTTTACGGCGGCCTTTTTATCGCCGTCGCCGCACGGGTAAAGATACATCGGATCGCCTACGCCGTCGCGCGCCAAAAACATACCGTCATACTCGCAAATTGTATTTTCATACACGGGCGCCCATATATAAAGGTTACCGAAGCAGTACTCGCAGGCCATATCGCCCGAACGCTCCATTACGCCCGTTACCCAAGCTCTGTCCGATAATTCGGGGTTTCTGAATTCAAGCAAAATTATTCTCCTAAACCAAGTTCTTTTTTTACTATATCCAATATTTCTTCGCTTATATCGGCTATGGGGCGCGGCTCACCGTTTTCGGAGCAGACCACGGTCTCCCAACCCATTTTTTCCGCGGCAAACGCCGCCGCTTTTGCACAGCGACGCAAATACTCTACATTTGCCTCGTGTACGTCTTTTTTCACCTCGTCGCCGCCGTAGCGCTTTGTCATAAGTCGCTGTGACACGTCAACCGGCATATCAAGATATATAATCCTGTCGGGTTTCGGCACGGCGAGCTTTACGTATTCGTAATCGCAAAGCCATTTAATGTAGTCGCCCCACTCGCTCTGCGGCAGCTTTACCGCCTGATGAACGGCGTTCGACGAAGTATATCTGTCTGCTAAAATGACCTTACCCGAGAGATAATCCTCTTTCCAATGACGGCTGTAGCTCGCATAGCGGTCCACAGCATAAAACGAGGACGCCGCATAGACGTTGACGCACGACGGGTCGTTTCCGAATTCGCCGCCGAGATACATTCTGACAAGCGTGCTTGACGGGTCGTCGTAATCCGGCAATTTAATTCTTTTTGTATCGACAGACAGAGCGGCAAGGTTTTTTTGAAGAAGCTCCGTTTGAGTAGATTTCCCGCTTCCGTCAAGTCCCTCTATAACTATAAGTTTGCCGGACATACCTTTTACCCCTTTTAATATTTAATCTAAATTATTATAGCAAACAATTACATTTTTTACAACAAAAAATGCACAATATTCCAAATTGCTTAAACCGATATAATGTGATAAAATATTGTAAAACATCGAAAAGGGGCAAGCACACAGATGAATCTCGATAATTTGGATTTAAATAAAAGCGGAGCATTCATAATAGGCCTTTCCGACTGCGGCGAAAAAATAACCTCGGCCGGCGGCAGAGTTTCTACGCAGGAGGGCACCGTGCTCGGCATATGGCAAAAATCTCAGGACTGCGAAAAAAACGCAAGGCTTATTGACAAGGTTACGCGCTCCGGTCACAATTCGGTAGTGGAGCATACATATTTTAATCTCGCATTTCAAAATGTCACGGCGGTCGTCGAGCAATTCGTCATCGAATTCAGGCTCGCTTCATTCACCGTAAAATCACGCAGATACGTTGATTTTTCGGACGCGGGATTTTTTGTTCCCGAGGACGCGGACGAAAACTACAAAAGCCATATGGCAAAGCTCTTCGGTCTGTACAGCGAATTCTGCGAGGCCGGCGTACCCAAGGAGGACGCGAGATTCCTTTTGCCGTACTGCCTTTTTTCCAACTTCTTTTGCAGCATAAACGGGCGTGAATTTTTGCACCTGTTAAAAGCCATGCTCTACGGCAGAGGCAGTAAATATCCCGAAATAGTAAAGCTCGGTCTTGAACTGAAAGAGCAGGCGGAAAAGCTCACTCCCGGCATAATGACCGGCTTTGACGAGCGCAGTAAAGGCTATATGCCGGATAACCCCGACCTCTCGTTTATCGGTGCTGTTTCGCACCGTACAAACGGCAAGAAAGTCGAGCTTCTCTCATACACGGGCGACGCCGAAAAAAATGTTCAGAGAAGCGCGCTCATCTCTTACACCAACGCTTCAACCGAGGAGATAGACCGCATTTTATCGGACGGCGCGGTTGCCGATAAAATAACCTACAGCCTTGTGCACTCTTCAAGACCGAGAGCGCTCGAGGCGGCGGATTTTACACTTCGTTTCAATGACGTTTCACTCTCCGGAATAACTCACTTCACACGTCACAGAATGCAGAGCATAGAAATTCCCGAGCTGATAAGAGCGGACAGAAAGAGACATATTGTCCCCGAATCGGTCAAAAAAGACCCTGAGCTGCTTCTTAAATACGAAAACGCATTTAAAGAAAATGCCGCCGAATACGAGAGACTTCGCGCTCTCGGCAAGAGCGAAGAAAGCCTTGTGTACTACCTCCTCAGCGGCAACACGCTCGATATAGTCACAACCATGAACGCCCGCGAATTGCTGACATTTATGAAGCTGCGCACCTGCTCACGAGCTCAGTGGGAAATCAGAGCGCACGCGGTAGAGGCTCTTGAGCTTTTGAGAAAAGCCGCTCCGGGAATTTTTAAATTCTACGGTCCGAGCTGCTTTATTTCATCCTGCCCCGAGGGCAGATTCTGCTGCGGCAGACAGGAAGAAATGCGCAAGACATTTTCAATGTAAAACAAAAACCCCGAAGCCTTGCAAATCAAAGCTTCGGTGTTTTTTTGAGCAATTTTTCCCTCTCCCTGTAATCCGGCATATACTTTTCCACGAGGGCATAAAACCTTGCCGAATGGTTCTTTTCCTTAATGTGCGCAAGCTCGTGCACAACAACGTAATCAACGGCCTCCGGCGGATAAAGCATAAGCCTGAATGAAAAGCATATTGAATTTTTACCGCTGCACGAACCGAATCTTGTCGCGGCAGAGGTTATTTTAACGCTTGTAGGGTAAAGACCCATTTTCGCGCTGTAATATTCCACGCGGCGCGGCAATTCCGCGGCGGCAAGCGCTCGAAGCTCCGACACTCTCTTTTCGTCAAGCGTTTTTTCAAGAGAAAGACGGCTCTTTTGCTTTTCTATATGCTCATTTATCCATTTTTCATGCGATAAAACAAAGTCGTCTATCGTTTTTTGCGGGCAACCGACAGGTGCCTTTACGCTTACTTTTAAATCCTTTGTCACGGTGAGCGACAGAGTTTTTCTTTTTGACCTTTTCAACTCATAATCTGTTTTCATAAAGTTCATAATATTAAAACAATTGTAATTTATATTTTAAGTGTTCCGTTTTTTCGGGCAAACACAAGTATAGCATTTTCTCTGTAAAAATCAAATATTTCGGGAGGACTTAATATGTGTACCGCAGCAACATACAAAACAAACGATTTTTATTTCGGACGCACGCTCGACTATGAATTTTCATACGGAGACGAAATCACCGTGACGCCGCGTAATTACCCGTTTAAATTCAAATTCGCGGAGCCTCTCGGCAGCCATTATGCCATAATAGGTATGGCATATGTTGCGGATAATTATCCGCTCTATTACGACGCGGTAAACGAAAAGGGGCTTGCCGCGGCAGGACTTAATTTTGTCGGCAACGCATATTACGGTAACGAAAAAATCGGTAAATGCAACGTTGCGCAATGTGAATTTATACCGTGGCTCTTATGTCGATGCGCAAGCGTTGACGAAGCAAAAAAATTACTCTCAAATGTAAATATCACAAATACGCCGTTTAACGAGTCGCTCCCCGCCGCACAGCTTCACTGGATAATAGCCGACAAAAGCGGCTGCATAACCGTTGAGTCGGTAAAGGACGGACTTAAAGTTTACGAAAACCCCGTAGGCGTTCTTACAAACAATCCGCCGTTTGATATGCAGCTTCAAAATTTAAACAACTATATGAGCCTCAGCGCGGCCGACCCGAAAAACACATTTGCTCCCGATATAAATCTCTCGACTTATTCTCGCGGTATGGGCGCGCTCGGACTTCCCGGAGATCTCTCTTCGCAGTCGAGATTTGTCAGAGCGGCGTTCGTCAAGGCAAATTCTCTGTCCGAGGACGGCGAAGAAAAAAGCGTAAGTCAGTTTTTCCATATTCTAAATTCGGTAAGCCAGCCAAGGGGTTGCTGCAAGCTGGAAAGCGGCAAATACGAGATTACGCTTTACACATCTTGTTGCAATACAGATAAGGGAATTTACTATTACACAACGTATGACAATCATCAAATTTCGGCTGTTGATATGCATCGCGAAAATCTCGATTCTTCCGCTTTGATACGTTATTCGCCCGTAAAAGACGAGCAGATAAATTTTCAAAACTGAAAAATTACAAAGTGCGGCGGCTCTTATTTTGAGATGTCGCCGCCTTTTTAATCGCTGTAAAACCGAAACATACCGAAAAATATAAAATGCAAATAAAACACTTGACAAACGCATATAATGATAATATAATAGTTAGGCACTCTGAAAGAGGGCACAACTTAATATCGCGGGGTAGAGCAGTTGGTAGCTCGTCGGGCTCATAACCCGGAGGTCGCAGGTTCAAGTC
>ERZ1026780.407-NODE-407-length-35201-cov-6.699568_pt1 | contig 35201 bp, 24 predicted proteins | sample MGYA00380126_ERZ1026780 | MGnify/ENA primary metagenome ERZ1026780 (study PRJEB33269, sample SAMEA4719762) | human gut metagenome | biome: human-associated habitat; feature: organic feature; material: feces | place: Cameroon | collected 2013-10 ... | reverse complement strand
GTGCATACCAGTGCCGCCGTCAGGGATAATGCTATGTATCGTATGGTCTTTTTCATCTGCTTGGTGTTGTGTTTGTTGTCACTGCTTTCTGAGGCCTATGTCATGGCATTAAATCGTGAGCGAGTAGTCGTTGCTGTTCTTGGCCCACGGCATAGATGTTGTCGTAACTTCGACATCGTCCTTGCTGCTGCCGTTGATGGTGATGTTGAAGGTGTAGACGTATCCGCTCTTAAACTCGAACTCCGAGGCGGTCACAAATTTGGACAGGTCGATATTGTGTGTTATTTGCGGACCGATGCCCGATACGGGACGGTATTCCATAACGATGAACGGCTTGTCGGTGGCCCGTTTTTGTGCAACGATTATTGTTTCATACGAATATGCGGCCTCCTCGGTCACCGAACCCCATTTGACGGTGTTTGCCGGATTTAGACCCTTGTGTGGGGGTGTCTTGTCTTCGGTGTTGTATGACTTGATGAGGTCAAGGGTTATCTTCTTGTCGCTTTTGTTCACCGTGTATTCGGCTGTCTGGTCGATGTCCCGGAGTAGGACGAGCCAGCAGTTCTGGTACAGGTTCTTGATGTACTGCGTATTGCGGATGTTGACTACGATTTTGACCTGAGTGTGGTAGAAATCGAGTTTACGACCGTCGCGACCGATGTCGTTGGAATAGGCGAGCATGAGGTCGTCGCTGATGGTGGATGAGTGGCAGGTAGTCCACATGATTGTGTCTCCTACGGGATAGTAGCGGTTGGGGAAGCGCCCGATGACTTCTATTTTCCCGCCCGGCTTGACTATGAAGGGGTTGGAGGATGTGAGCAGCGCTATGGATGCGTTGTCCAGTGTGTCGGAGACGATGTATTTGCGTAGTGCGCCGTTGGCCTGTATTGCCACGCCGCCGGTGTCCACTTCCAGCCATGCTGTGCGCGAGCTGATTGTACCTTCGGTGCTTATATTGAGACCGAGGCCATTGGCAATAAACTCGAGGGGTGTGCCTGCGATGTCCTGCGGCTCGCTGTCTTCTGATGCACAAGCAACGAATAGCACCGCCGGCATTATGCCGCCGAGTATGGCATAGATATATTTCTTGATGCTTTTGTTCATGTCCGTATGTATGTCCGTTGTTGGATGTGTGTGTTGTTCGGTGTCGTTGGAGCAATCAAAGCTCGGCAAAGTGTTCGCCGCCGTCATCCCAGTCCTTTTGGGTGGCGATGAGGCTTAGCTCGGAAGGCTTGATGGTGACGGTGTATGTATAGACGCGCTTGCGTTTTAGCACACCGAACAGCGAGTCGTTGCTTTGATATGTTTTGCCGTTGATTGTCAGTGTGAGATCGGAACCGGATACCGTCTGCGGGGCTACGATTGCCGTATAGACTACCGCCTGCTCGGTCGCGTTGTCAATGACTTGTTGTATGGTGTTGTCCTTGAGCGACCAGTCGTTGATGGGTGCCCTGTTGTCAAAATTAAACGAGTTCAATGTCGTGCTGAAATTGATGTCGTCGTGTTGCAAGCCGCCCAAGGTACATTCGGCCTTAGTTATGTCGTCGAGAGTGATGCCCATTGCCGGGTCTGCCTTGATTTTTATGACAATTTTCGACATTTGATGGCTGAAGACAAGGTTGTCGATTTTGCCGCTGCTTATCCAGTCGGCCTGTATTCCTTCTTGTACACGCACAATGTCAATCTTGCGTTGTAGCTCGCGAGTGTTTTGCTTGCGGGTGTTGATTGCAATTCCAAAGGTTGAATTGTCTATTCTACTCGGATCATTGGGGGTATATGGCGCATACGCGATAATAGAATTAGACACGGCTGTCAAGTCAGAAACGGCGATGGCTTTGCCAATTTTGGTAAAAATTGCCGTTGTTCCAGTAGACGTGGTGTAATAGGGAAGGTTTTGGTAGTCTTTGACTATGGCGTAGGAGAACGGCGCTGTGATGTACACGCCGATTGTGTCGGCTTCCCATAGAGAGCCGTTTACGCGGGACTGCGGGGCACGCTCCCCGACAAATGTGCCGGAAATCTGAAGCTCCCTGCTATCTGTGAAGTCCGGGCCGTCTTCTTCGGCACAGGAGCATAGGTATAGTGCCGAGAGCGCTATGGCGGATGAAATTGTAAGAATATGCTTTAACGTCATATTGGCGGTGTTATAGTGTTTTGTTGTATCCCTTGACGAGAAGCCGGATAAAGTGTGCTTGATGTACGCATGTCGGCTGATAAAGGATATGGCGTTTGTTTTCCCTTAGTGTGGAATGGCTGTATCAGAACGATATTCCCACACTAAGGTAATCTTTTGTCGTGATGATGTTTATTGCATCACGGCTTCGCCGGAGCCGCTGCCGCCGTCTTCCCAATCAGTGACGGTACAGCCTTCGATTTTGAGGCCCGTCTTATGGATGGTAATGGTGTAAGTATAGGTCTTGCCGGGCTCGAGAGCGGGCTGCATGGCGGTATCGTTGACGTACGCCTGTGCAGCAATTACGGACTTGAATTTCAGCGGAGCTGTCAACGTCTGGGGGATAACGAGGGCGTCATAAGTGACGACATTATTGGTCATATCAGTAGTGCGCATCGAGTATACCAGCGACCATTCGATGGGACTGCCGGAGGGGGTAACTGCGCCGGTGGCGAGGTCGAAGGTGCCGTCATGGATGAGGCCGTCGATGTAATGGCCGCCGATAGCGACGTCAGGGGTTGTGAGGCCGTCGCCGGGCTTGAGCTTGACCACCAGACGCGACATTACGTGGCGGAAGGCGGCGGAGCCGGTGAAAGACAGTACGGGGCTGTTCTTGGAGGCTACGGCGCCGGTAGCGTAGATGAAGTCTATGCGTTTTTGCTGCTCGCGAGTCACCTGGTAGCGGGTATTGACCTGGGGATTGTTCCAGGTCGCACCGCTTTCGTAGGGTGCATATGCGCAGAATGTTATATCCTCAGTGCCTTCGAAGTATATCGGGGCGGCGTCGGCGGTGAACTCGGCGACATCGCTTGTCGAGGTGGTGGAGTAGGATATGTTTTTGTACTTATCCTGCATCTTGGTGTTGCCGGCGATGGCGAATACGCCGATTTTGTCCGATTCCCAGGTCGAGCCTAAGGCGCGAGAGTTGGTCTCGAATCCGGCGGTGATTTTGAGGGCTGTCGGAGTGTTGTCGGGCTCGTTGTCTGAGGAGCAGGATGCCAGAGCAAAGATTGCGAGAGTGGGCAGAAGGATGTTATATAGTTTCATTTTGTGATATTTTTATCGTGTGATTTGATTGTTTGTCAGTGGTTTGTGTTGTATCTGTCGGCCGGCGTTACTTGGCGTCAAAGTTGCCGCCGTCGGCTTCGGTCCAAGCTGTGATGGTGCAGCCTTGTATCGACACTCCGGTCTTGTGGATGGTGACAGCGATGTCGTACTGGTATCCGGCGAGCCATTCGTTGCGCGGGTCGGCGATGCCGGCGTTGCGGTTGGCGGCAGTGAAGTCTATTGCGGCGGTGTATGTCTGAGCACCGGGCTGTGTGGCGGTGAATGTCAGTGCGCTGCCGAAGGATTGCGGGGCAACTATCAGCGTATAGGCTACGGTCTTGGCGGCGTCATCGGCTATGGCCGGGGCATTTTGTTCGGCTGTGGCGTTGTTTGCAAATGTCAGCGTAGCTGCATCCTTGGAGGTCACGATGCCGGTTGCACGGTCAAATGCGGCGGATGTATTGAATTCGCCGAGCGCCAATACTGCTTTCTTGACTTCATCATAGGTTACATCGCTGCCGCAACGTGCGGTGATGACCACCTTAGACATTTTATGTGCGAAATTGAACGCCACATTGGGGCTTGCCTTGCTGCCCGAAGCTTGCGCCCATAGGTAGTCGAAAGTCTTTTGCGAAGCCTGAAGGCGTGTATCAGCGGTTGCGACTGCATCGCTCCAGGGATAGTAAGCGATGAAAGTCACCTCGGCATTGTCTTGGAAATAGATGTGGTCGCCGGCGGCGGTAAATGCTCCGGAGCCGTCGGTGGTGTACTTGAGATTGGAGTATGTTTTGTCGCCGCTTTGGCCCGAAATGCCGATGATATCGCCCGACTCCCAAGCGCTGTCGTAGGCGCGTGCTGCGGTGGCTATACTTGCGGTGAAGTTGGGCTCGTCGGCGCCCGTGTTCGGCGTGGGGTTGTCGTTATTGCAAGCCGTAAGTGTGGCTGCCAAAGCAATCGTAAGTAGCGTTGTTTTTTTCATAATCTGTTGTTATGTCGTTTGTTTATTATTCTTCTATTTGTATAATAATTAAAAGGGTGTCATATTTAGATCGGTGTCGAACGGCGTCAATGAGCGTCGTATCCGCCGCCATCGGCAACCTTCCATCCGTCAATCGAACCGATGAAGCCACCCTTGACCGGAAGACGCAAATCGGCAGTAATAGCCAGGGGACTTACACTTTTGCCGAAGTCCTTGGTCACGGTAGAGATATCGGAGGTGATGACGCGTGTATCGCCGTTGTCGAAGGCTATGTCCACTTTGAGCGACATATTGCTGTAATCGACATCAGGTATGGCGAAGAATCGGAACGTTGCTGTCAATAGATTCTCGGATTGTTTGAGTCGCTCGGCGGTGGTATGTGTGCGGTCGGCGGGGTCGGCACTATGGGTGACGAAGTCGATGGCGCCGTATACGCCGTTGACGGTTGCCGTGGCGGACTCTATGCGGCTGTAGTCGCCCTCGACTACGTTGAGGACGAGGTCAACGCTGCGCATCAGTTGCACCATATTGACGGTGGCATAATATGTCGCAGCGGGGGCGACGTGTATTGTACTTGTGTAGTCGTGGTAGTCGCCGGAGAACATCGTGCCGGGATAAGCGACGATGCCGCCGTCTGCGGCTTTGGCGACTGCGGCGCGTGTGCCGTTGAGCGTCACGCCTTCCGGCGAGTTGTATACCGACAGCCGATAATCGCCTATGGCGTTATCCGTAAAGATGTATTTGTCGCCGGAAGCTGTGGCGGTGCGATCGCCGCCGTCAACGCGCACATCCGGAGTGACCCATTGCAGGTGCATAGTGTATTCGGACGGCTTCACAGCGTCTGCCGAGATATTGTTCCACGCGGTGGTAACTTCGATATTTCCTTTGGCATCATAGAGTGTATCCTTGACGCACGAGGATAATGCAGTTGCGGCAATGCCTGCTAATATGCTGAGTTTGAAGATGTTCATCGTTTCAGGGCATTAAAATATGTTCCACACCAAGGTGACGCCTGCATGGGTGACGCCCCAATAATTTTTATTGTCATGTTCGAGGCGTACGCGAGTGCCGTCGTATAGATAGTATTTATCGTAATCGACATTGAGGCCTCCGATGCCGATGGACAGGTCAAGAGAGAGTGCTTTATTGAGCCGGAATACATATCCGCCTTTGATGCCGCCGCCCTTGACAGTGCCCTGGCGTCCGGTGTCGGTGAATTTGTAATTGAAATCGCCGTAGTGTCCGTATACGCCGATGTATCCGCGGCCGTTCTTGCCCGGATACAAGCGAGCTTCGGGCAATACTTCCCAGAGAGCATAGCGACGATCCTTGTCGTTCCAAGACCACGAGGTCCATGACCCGTGTGCCAAGATGCTGAAGCGCCGGGATACGTGCCATTCGATGCCGAGGTCGGGTGTGAGTGTAGCCCAACGCAACAGATTGGCTCGAAGGTCAATGTGCGGACGATGTACGGTTGGGGCTGCTACGACGGGCCGTTGGTCGGTAGTGTCGGCGGGCAGCGTCACGGGTGTCGACTCCGGCTCGGGCTCGGCTGTCACCACGGGTTTCGAAGGCTCGGGCATGGGCAGGGTCACTGCCTCGGAGGTCGGCAGAGTGATGCGAACTTCCACGTAATTGCCTCCGTTCGAATGATTTGTGGTACGGAAGCATTGCTCGGTGAGTCCGCAGCGTGTAATCATTTCGGACTTGACGCGGTTGCTGCGTGTGCGCGCTGTCGCGAGATTGGCCTCGGCACTGTCGCGCGAGTCACAATAGCCGAATACGTCTACCGTGATGGTGCCGGCTATAATTTCGTCTTTGTATGTATTGATGCACTCGATTAATGCCGCTATCTGGTTGTGATTGTCCTGATAGCCATCGTAAAAGCGGTCTGAGGAGGCGGCAAAGCGGAACGTGAGGACGTGATTTGTGTCTTGTCCCTGCGCCGTGACGGCGATGCCTGCTGAAAGCATCATCGCGCATAGTGTGCAAATTATTCGGCGTAATCTCATATCGGATATTGGTTGGTTTAATCAATAATGACGAGGGCATCGCGGCTGTTGTCGCGGTGCTCTCTGTCATTTGTGCTCGCGACATATCAATAGTCGCGAAGTGGGTAAATATAGAGGATTTGTATTAGGGATAGGGATCATGTTGTCTCTGCTACGGACACTTTTACAAGTGCTCGATGTCTTGTGCAAAGTTAGACGTAAAGGAATGTCGTGTTTGGATGCGATGCACCAATTCGTTTTCCGCTAAGATACTCTTAAGATTCTTTAACTTTCCGCTGAACATCAAAAGCGGCTCTTATGTCAGTGTCTCATGACCCGCTATGCGCCGTATGATTAGGTATTTTTTCTGTTTAGATGTATGCTGCAAACTCTTTTTTCCGTTAAGATATAGATTTTGACGTATAGACTATTATTTGGCGAATGTCTCGGAAATCTGTTTGGCTACTCGATTTATCGCGCTATTTATATCATGTTCGACTCCGGTTATACCGAGAGAAGAGTAGGCCCCTCGGCATGACGCTACGGGGCGTCCGGTAAGATAGTCGATAAAATTGATGATTACGATTGTTTCCTCGGGTTGAACATTTACGCCGAATTTGACCAATAACAGCTTTTCTTGTTGTGATGAGGTCAACTCGAGTATCCGTCGCTCGTTTATCAACTGCAAGTTTGACTTTTCTACCGCATCATACAGTAGAATTTCATGCTCCATCAGTTCGGCCGGGATATGGTATGTCTCGTTGTCGATAACCGAAACATACTCGTACTTAGCGAGATTTGCGCTACTCGAAACCGTTGACTTTGACGTGGTGCACGCCGACAGCAGTATCACCGCTATCAAAGCGCCCCATACCTTTAAGAGGCAATTATTCATAGGAGGTCTTTACGTTGAAATATACTTTGGTGTAAGTGCTTTCGTAGCGTACCAAGACCTTTACAGGTACTGTACCCCCGGAGGCTGGATATGTATTGGAGAATTTTATCTGATTATCCTTGATTTCGACATTCAGGTTTCGAGCCAGGTCGTAGCTGCCCTTTTGGTAGTCGATGTCGTACTCGCGATCGATTTTGCAACCTTTGGGGAACGAATAGGACGCATTTTCTTCGGTCTGAGCCTTGTTTTTATTCAGCTTCAGGTCAATGGTTTTACCCCATTCCGGAAGATTCTTGTATTGAGGATAGCTTTCGGCGTATTCGATTTTGGCGCCGACGATATCGTTGTCCTTATTATAAATCCATGAATCGACATAGACGTTATAGTAATTGGCGTTGAGGGGCATTGCGCGTGCTTCGGCCACCGTTTCGATATCGTTGACAAGAGTAATTTGATAGAAATTACCGGGGTTGATTGCTACGTTCTGAGCGATTTGAGTGAGGTTGGGGTTTTTGTTGAACTCGCCTTTTGTTCCGAGGTCCGCTATTGCGCAACGTGATGTGTTAAAGTTCCCGGACTCGTTGATGATAACGTCCGAGCCCCCGATTGCGGTCTCGCGATCACCCATCATCATATTCAATGCGAGGGCATTTGAGGGGATTTTAGGCTCGTCATCATTGCCGCAGGCGGCGGTGGATATTGCTAAGAGGGCAAACAGTGAAACTGAAAGTTTGTTCATAGTAATTGGTCTATTATTATCTGTGATGTGTAGATTGGACTTTTGGTAATCTGATGACAAAGGTAGTATTAAACCACGGATATAGCGGCGTAAAAAACATTAAAAATCGCTACGCGGTGTTTAATGATCAAACGCCCGTAAGCCGTAGCCTTCGGTGTGGGCTCTACTTTTGGCGCAAGTCGTTGATGCTCAGTTGTTCTATGTGCGGTCGCGCCGCCGAGGTTATACCTTGACGCCGCTGACGATTTCGGGGTCGACTTGCGGCACGCTGCGTTTGGCCTTGCTGAAACTCGAGCCGGAGGCAAATCCGGCGGCTTCGGCGATTTCGCTCTGCTTGGCTTCGGGATGTGCCAGCCCGTACAGTCGGGCGTGTTCCAGACGGAACATATTGATAAGGTTATAGTATCCGACTTGGATAATAAAGCGGTTGGCTCCGCTTTTTTTGCCCGAGTCTATAAGGGCGAGTATCTCGGACTTTTGCAGGTGCGGCTCGCGGTATTTTTGCAGAATGATTTCGAGAACCTGTCGGCGTGCTTCGGCCGCGTCGGGGTCGGCCTCTATCGAGTCGTCATCGGCGGTAGCTTCTTCCTCCTTGGCGGCAATGATAGCTTCTTCCATGAATTTAACCTTACGACACCCTATTCGGTCAAGCTGTTCTTCGATATACTTGGGCCGCAGCAGCTTTTGCGGATGAAGTATCAAGCACAGAAACAGTACCATCCATATGGACATGATGATCTCCGCCACCATGTTCAGGACGCGACTGTCGGCAAGCAGCACAGCCCAGACTATGGCGGTCCATACAACAGGAAGGTATATGACTTTGCCGGCAAATTTGTGCGGAAAATCGCTATCATCCGAGAAGTTGCCCTTGTTATAAGCCGAAATCCGGCTTTTGAGCCAAATCAAGGTCTTGAGCATATATGCCGTCAGAATTATGCCTATGCCGGAGGCTATGCCAAGCACCACAGAGCTGTGCACCTCAATCCATACGCCGACCGGAGCATAAAGCACGGAGCATGTCATAATAAAAAGCAAACTCATAGGTACGTAGAAGAGCAGAATTGCGCTCGAGCCGCGCAATTTATGCCATTTGAAATACCGCAGGAACATGGCAGCAAAAGCAGCCGGATAAAACACCACGCCGAAGACACGCACAAAGACCCATGTTCCCGGGGCTTCCGGATGCAAATAATATGGCGTCAACATCGCTACGGCCATGAATACAAAGGCGGTAAGCGAACTTGCCGGATAGAAGTACCGAATTTCTTTGTCGTAAGGGCGGCAATGATGTATCAGCCGGACAATGCCGCATATTATGCCTGTGACGATGAATATAAGGCAGATATCGGAATAGTATGTATAGCCGTGGGACATGTCGTGTCGTATATGTGTGGCTGTGCTTGTTTTTTCAGCGCAAAATTAACGATTTTTTGCACAACAACCTAAGTTTGGCCGCAAAAATTTTAAGTCCGGAGCGTGCCTCTGTGCGGACGCGCCCCGGACTTGATGCGAATGAGCATGGCGGCAGTCAATGCCGCCGTATGCCGTTATGGATTGCGCCTATGCAGTTTTATTTGACATAGACCTTAGATGCTTTTCCACTGGCGCTGCGGCGTACGTAGATGCCTGGCGTCAGATTGTCGGCGTCTACGCGTATGCCTTGCAGGTTGAAGTACTCGGCAGTGCCGTTGTCGTCAACGGTGATGTCATCGATAGCGCCGGTGTAGAAGAATACCTTATTGGATTCACCGGACTCGATGCCGTTTTGGATAGCGGTGACGTAGTAGTTTCCTTGCTTTGCATCGGGGATGATGACGGAAGTTGCGGTCAGACCTTCGCGAATCTTTTCGCCCTCATAGTACACGTTGTAGGTGATGTCCTTAGCGTCCTGTGTCTTGAATATTACATCGAAGTCGTTGGCCAGGACTGCTTTGATGGCCCAGTTGTAGTTGAGCTTGAACTTCTCGGACAGACGATACCAGTAACCGGGAGATGCGCTGTTGGTGAGGATGTCGCCCTTGTCGGGGTCGCTGGGGAATGTGCCGTCTTCTTTGACATCGACGCCCAGGGGCTTGATGCCGGAATCGTGCGACAGAGTGTAGCCTATATACAGGTCGGATTCGCCTTTGATGAGATACGGCTCGTTGAGGCGTACATCGTTCCATCCACCCACGACGCTGGATACGGGCTGGTGGTAGATGATGTTTTCGTCTTCGGCGATTTCGATGGCAACGTCGGATACTTCGGTGGAGAAGAGGCCGAACATGATGTGGTCGATGCGTTGGCCGATGTACGGCTTCAAGTCATCCTTGGCAAAATGGATGAAAGCGTGGGGCGTGAGATTGCTTCCGGTAAGTCCGAGGCCGCCAATCTTGGTGCCTTGAACGTAGGTCAGGGAGAGCGCTTTGTCGGGCGATTCCCAGTTGAGGTTGAGACCGTCGGCAGTGGATGTACCGGTGAGAGCGTAGGGTGCTATGCCCTTCTGAGCAATGGGACGATCGACGGAGACGGAGCGTGTTGCCGGCGACTCCCAATCATTTTCGTAAACGGCGGTGACGTAGTATGTATAGGTGTTGAATGACGGAAGTTTGTCTACATAAGCCTTTTCGGTTGTGGTCGCGATGACTTCGCCGTTGCGGTATATGTTGAATTTTATCGGCTTGGGTACTGCGGCGGACTTAGCTACAGCTTTGGGCGCTTTGGCGGTATATACAACGCTGATAGGCTCTTCGGTGGCCCGTACTGCGCTGAAGCCGAGACTTGCAGCTGTAGTCGTTTCAGGCGCAAGTTCGGTTGTCGAACCCGACTCGCCGTCGATGAGATATGCCCCGATGTAGATATTGTTGTCGGTGGCTATCGAGGATATGGTAGCGAGATTCATCCAGGTGAGGCCGTTGGTGAGACTGACGCGTGCACCGCCGTCCTTAAGCGGGCCTGCATCAATAATCAATGCAGAAGCGCCGCCGGGAACAGTTCCATTATAGGCGATGTAGAGGTCTTCTTCACCGGTGATTTCAACGGGCGTGGGAAGTTTGGCTGTATATACAGTTCCGGCATCAACATCGCCGTCTTTGACGGTGATTTCGGAAAGAGCCGTGCCTTTGGCGGTATAGACGCCAACCTTAAATTCGCCGATGGCAGCGCCGATGGCAAATTTGATGCGGTCTATCTTTAACCCTTTGTAAGAGGCGAGTTCGTCTTTGGTAAACTGAGCGCCCCACAGCATAGTCATATCTTCATCGAAACCGGTGAGATAGGCCGGGTCGTCACATTTGGTCAATTTTGTATCCGTGTTCCATGACAGGTTAAACTCGTTGGTGTCTCGGTTATATGATGCACCGTCAATTTCGGGTGCGGCATATTTGTCAGGCAGCGAAACTTTTACGGCAAATTCCTCGGGATAAGATGTATAGTAGTAGCCGTAATCGGCGGTTAGGGTGTAGGCATAACGTCCGGGGCCGGGGACTTCGTCCGTGTAGCTGGTGGCCGTGATGCCGGAGGCGATGACTTTGCCGTCGCGTGCGAGCGTATATCCGGAGGGCGCTTTTTTGGTGGTGGCGTCTTCGACAGTGGCATACAATGCCCAGTTGCCGGGGATGCCGCCGCTCTTCAGCGTCTTCCACGTGGGAGATGTTTTCTCAAACCCTTTGGAGCTCGGAGAGGTGACTGCGAAGGTGTTGCCGCGGCCGTCAACGGCTACATTACCGGTGACGCCTATCGGGTGAGCCTTGGGCGTATGTGTCACGTACAGACCGTAAGCGTAAGTGTGGCCGGGGGTCAGTTCGTAAGGAGTGCTCAGCCCGAAGATGCACAGCTTATTGGCTTGAATTGCTGCGAGTTCGACGTCGGCAGCATCTTGTGCGTAGTCGATGACGCCGTCTTTCATGATAAAGAGCTTGACGCTGTTGATGACGGCCTCGGTGAAGATGGTCTTGATGTTCGTGATCTTGGCGTTGGGACCGAAGGCTGTAAGGTCGTCGGCAGTGAAGACGTTACGAAACCATACCTTGGTGTCTTTGGCAGCACTGCCGCCTATCGAGTGCGTGGCTTCGGCCGAACCCCATGTGAGGTTGCTGCCTCCGGTAAGAGGTGCGGTCCATACAAGCACATGCTTGAAGTCGCCCGCCCAGGTATTGTAGCCGTAGTGTGCCGACGGCGCCGATTTGGCAAAGTCCAGAATTTTCACTTTGCGCGAGAACGAAACGCGGTGTTCGTCGGGGTAATCGGCCGATACATAGACTTGGTGCTCGCCGACGGGAACGTTGTTCATTATTGCGGTGTACTCGACGACACCGGAATATTTGTTCTTGGCGCTGGTGATGGTTACGTCGGCAGCGTTGTAGAAGTCGCCGTCCATCATTACGCTATAACCCGTGGGGGCTTCGTTGGCTTTATTGACGAGGTTGGCTGTGACTAAGTAGTCGCCGGCACCGGTGGCAGTCCAGGTTTTGCCGTCGGTACTGTAGAGGTCGCCTTTGCCGGGGGCGTCGGTGGTCTTGTCCTTCATGACCACGAAGTTCATATTGTATCCGCCCTCGACCTTGATGGCGAAGATGTATTCGGCACCGGCCTTGATGGTTATATGATTGTTCAGTTTTATTTTCAGCGTAGTATTCTTTTCGTACTTGCTGCGGTCTGCCACACCTTCTGATACGACTTCACCGTTTTCGTAGACCAATCCGGTGACTTTGGAGAGGTTACGGTACTGGGCAAAGGTGATGCCGTCCACGACCTGACCCACATAAGGCTTGAGATCCTCGGCCGTAAACTTGGCACCGGCGTATGCAACCTGTGCTTTTTGCAAGTCGCTGTTGATGAAGTTGTCTCCGTTGTAGTCGTAGTCGTCGTGCCACTGGAGGGTCTTGGGTGCTTCGGGCGCACGCCATTGGAGGCGTACTTGCTGGAAGAAAGCGTCGGCAACAATCGTGTGCGGTGCGCCCCGCTCGGCATAAGTGGGCGCCGTACATAGCATCGCGGCAAGTGCCGCAACGAGGCTATGCATTAAGACTTTTTTCATAGAACCTTTATTTGGGGTTAGTTGTGAATAAAAATATGGATAGTTATATCAGTTCGTTTTTTGTAGGCATCAATACGTTGCTATATTGCTATATTGATAAGTGATTTTAGCGTAATGATCTGTTTCTGCTTGATATAGAACCTTTTTTGAGGGAAGAGCCCAACCGTTTCATAGTCGCCTTCCTCTCTCGAGCACTCTCCTGCGCCGTTATCGGACTTTATCGGCAGCAAATATAAACATTTTATTCGACAATACAAGCATTTTCGGCGATTTTTCGCCGTTTTTTTGCGAAAATGGCGGCTTTTAGGCGCGTTTTTGTGGTATGGCGTGCAAGATGGGGAAATATGCGGATGTGAGCGGACGAGACGAGGCGGGATGCTCAGAGGCTACTGAGGTGGCGGCTGAGGTGACTGCCGGCGGATATTTTTTTGCGGGTTGGGAATTTAGTTGTAACTTCGTGGAGGCAAACGGCGGCCGCGGGCAAGCGGCGTGGCCGTGCCGAATGATTTCTCCGGCGCTGATGTCGGCCTCTGCCGCCGCGCATCTGCGTCTTAAAAAAGACAAACGAAACTGACGCATCAATGAAGATACGACACATCCTGATGGCGTCGGCGGCGGTTCTGGCTATGGCCGGTGCCGCCTTTGCCGGCGTACGTGGCGGCCAAGGCGCCACGCATTTCTCCAAATCGGACATTACGCAAAATCTCAAGCTGTTCAACAGCATCTACAAAGAGCTGACAATGAACTATGTGGATACGTTGGACGCCAAGGCAACCATGCGTACCGCCATAGACGCGCTACTCGGGCAGATAGACCCGTATACCGAGTACTTCAGCATCGATGAGCGCGACAACATCACTTCCGTAACCACGGGCGAATATGCCGGCATCGGGTCGGTGATACAGCGTCGTGACAGCGTGGTGGTGCTGACTGCTCCATCTTGGAATTCGCCGGCGCGGCGCGCCGGCGTGCGCCACGGTGACGTACTGATAAGCATCGATGGTGACAGCGTGACTCCGGCCATGGACATCACGGAGGTAAGCCGCCGACTCAAGGGTCGCCCCGGCACGGAGGTGCACCTGCGACTGCGTCGCCCGTGGGTGGGTGCGGACAGCATCCTGGATATTACGGTGACGCGCGGCACCATTACCATCGACCCACTGCCATATTACGGATATATCGGCGATGGTATCGGATATATAGACATCACCACCTTCAACGAAAAGACCGGTACGGAGGTGCGCAATGCCGTGGCAACGCTCAAGCGCGACCCGCGTGTCAAGAGCCTCGTACTCGACCTGCGTGACAACGGCGGCGGCATCGTCGACGGCGCCGTACAAATCGTGTCGAATTTCGTACCCAAAGGCACGGAGGTGTTGACTATACGCGGCCGCGAAGCTCGCAACCGCCGCACCTACAAGACCACCTCTGCACCACAGGATACAAAGATTCCGCTGGTGATATTGGTCAATGACGGCACTGCCAGTGCAGCCGAAATAGTCACCGGAGCACTCCAAGACCTTGACCGCGCTGTCATCGTGGGACGCCGCACATTTGGCAAGGGTCTGGTGCAGAATGTGCGCCCGCTACCTTACGACGGACTGCTCAAGGTTACCACCGGACGATATTACATACCCAGCGGCCGCCTTATCCAGGCCATAGATTACGGCCACCGCAACAACGATGGCTCGGTGGCACGCATACCCGACTCGCTGACGACGGTATACCATACGGCGGCAGGCCGCGAGGTACGCGATGGCGGCGGCATCACGCCCGATACGACAGTGTCGCTACCCGAAAGCAATCGCCTGCTGTACACGCTCTACAACAGCTTCGTAATCGACAACTTTGCCAACCGCTACGCCAATACGCATCCCGATGTTCCGACAGACACTCTGGACTGGCATCCGGACAGCACGCTCTTTGAAGACTTCAAAGCCTTTGTAGACCCGGCCAAACTCAAGTATGACTCACCTTATGCCGCCGGAATAAAGTATCTGCGCGATGCCGCACGTGTCGAGGACTATCTCACGCCGGAGGTAAAGTCCGCGCTCGACAGCCTCGAGAATATGCTCAAACCCGACTTGACACGCGATATAGAACGGCGCCGCAACCAAATTATGGAAGTGCTCGAGGACGAGATTGCCGCCCGCTATTTCAGCACACGCGATCTCTCGGCTCGCGCCGTCAAGAATGACCCGGATGTAGATGCGGCACGCGCCATACTCACGGACATGCGGCGATATGATGCCATATTGCGCAAGAAATGATGAATACGAAGGCTGTCAAATCCTCTGTCGGCGGCGATACGCCGTTGGCAGTCATCAGTGCCGCCTTTGCCGCCGGTCGCTCGGAGGCGCTCAAGTCCTTGGCACATCGCCGCCGCAGCATAATCTACGGCGCCAGCGGAAGTGCCGCCGCCATGGCCCTGGCGGCATTGCCGGTCGGTCGTAAGGCGCTCACAGCTTTGGTAATAGGCGCCGACAGCGATGACGCGGCATGCCTGTACGGCGATCTATGCCGCGTGGCCGGTGACGAGGCCGTGGCCATACTTCCATCGGGCTACCGTCGCAGCATCAAGTACGGACAAGAGGACGAGGCTTCGCGTATACTGCGTACACAGACGCTCACGCGCCTGCTCGGCGAGACCGATACTAATCATTCGCCGCTGCGCTTCATTGTATCCTATCCCGAGGCACTGGCCGAACGCGTGGCCTCGCGCGACGAAGTAGACAGCCATACCGTCACTCTACGCGTAGGCCAAAGCATCGACCCCAAAGATTTGCTACAAACGCTGCTGGACAATGGCTTCAGCAAAGTCGACTACGTCTACATACCCGGACAGGTGGCCATGCGTGGCGGCATCCTTGATGTCTTCGGCTTCAATGACGAGCGGCCTGTACGTATCGATTTTTTCGGCGACGACATCGAGAGCATCCGTTTTTTTGATGTCGAGACTCAATTGTCCGATGACAAGATGGACAGCGTGTCCATAGCCGCCGATGTCACGCGGCTGGCCAAGGACAATCCCTCGCTGCTTCAATTTGTGGACGAAAAGACGCTGGTGGCCGTGCGTGCCGGCATAGACGTCTGCGCACGCGTGCATGCCGTAGCCGCTTCGGACATTGCCGTCAATGCCCTTACGGCGTCAAGTGAAGACGGCATGACCCTCGCGGACATACGCGCCGACATCGTGGACGCAGACGCTTTTGCCGAGCGCTATGACGCCATGCGCCGCATGACACTATGTGCCGCAGCCGACCCGGCCTCGGAGCACTCCGAGCAATCGAAGGACTCCGACACCACCACGAAAACTGCCTCTCTGGACCTGCATTGCTCGCCGCAGGGCATTTATCACAAGAATTTCGAGCTGATAACCAAGTCATTGGGTGACTTTGCCGGGCGTGGCTACAAAATATATATACTCAGTGACAGCGTCCGCCAAATACAGCGCTTGCGCGACATCTTTGCCGACCGTGGCGATGACATAACCTTCGGCGGCGTCGAAGGTACGCTGCACGAGGGTTTTGTAGACCACGAACATAAGGCGTGCGTATTCACCGACCATCAGATTTTTGACCGCTTTCACAAGTACACACTGCGCAGCGAAAGAGCACGCAGCGGACGCGTCGCACTGTCACTCAAGGAACTGGGCGCAATACAGCCCGGCGACTACATTGTGCACGTGGACCACGGCGTAGGCCGTTTTGCCGGTCTGTTGCGTGCCAATGTCAACGGACATACGCAGGAGATGATCAAGCTGGTCTATCAAAACGAGGACATCGTCTTTGTATCCATACACGCGCTGCACAAACTCTCCAAATACCGTGGCCAAGACGGCGAGGCGCCCAAGCTGAACAAGCTGGGCTCGGGCGCATGGAACCGCATAAAAGAGCGCACCAAAAGTCGCCTGAAAGATATTGCCCGCGACCTTATACGCCTGTATGCAGCGCGTAAAGATCAGCAGGGCCATGCCTTTGCGCCGGACAGCTATATGCAAAACGAGCTTGAAGCATCGTTTGTATACGAGGACACCCCGGACCAGATTACAGCGACGCAGGCTGTCAAGTCAGACATGGAAAGCCCACGACCCATGGACCGCCTGATATGCGGCGACGTGGGCTTTGGCAAGACCGAGATAGCCGTGCGCGCGGCCTTCAAAGCTGCCGTGGATGGTAAGCAGACCGCCATATTGGTGCCCACCACGGTCCTTGCATATCAGCATTACAACACCTTCAGCGAACGCCTCAAAGATTTTCCGGTGCGTGTCGAATATCTGTCGCGAGCCCGCTCGGCCAAGGACACCAAGGCCATACTTGCCGACCTTGCCGAGGGCAAGATAGACATCATCATAGGCACGCACAAACTTATCGGCAAGTCCGTGCATTTCCACGACTTGGGGCTGCTGGTGATAGACGAGGAACAAAAGTTCGGCGTAGCCGTCAAGGAACGCCTCAAGCAGATGAAGGTGTCGGTGGACACACTCACCATGAGCGCCACACCAATACCGCGCACGCTACAATTCTCGCTCATGGGCGCGCGCGACCTTTCGTCGCTGACCACTCCGCCGGCCAATCGCTACCCCATAGTCACCAATGTAGACACTCTCAGCGATGACTTGCTGACCGAGGCCATAGGTTTCGAGCTTGCGCGCGGCGGTCAGGTTTTCATCATCAATAATCGTATCGAGGGACTGTACCGCCTGCAAAACATGGTAAGCCGACTTGTCCCGGATGCGCGCTCCATAGTTGCGCACGGGCAAATGCCTCCCGAAGCGCTCGAAAAGGCCATCATCGACTTCACTAACCACGACTATGACATCCTTATAGCCACCACTATCATCGAATCGGGCATTGACATGCCCAATGTCAACACCATCATAGTCAACAATGCGCAGAACTTCGGACTGAGCGAGCTGCACCAGTTGCGCGGACGCGTGGGCCGCAGCAGCCGCAAGGCCTTCTGCTACCTGCTTGTCCCGCCGGACGCCGAACTTACCAGCGTGGCACGCCGACGCTTGCAGGCCATAGAGAGTTTCAGCGACTTAGGCAGCGGAATACACATCGCCATGCAAGACCTGGATATACGTGGCGCCGGCAACCTCCTGGGCGCCGAGCAAAGCGGATTTATCGCAGACCTGGGCTACGAAACATACCAAAAAATATTGAAGGAAGCGGTCACCGAATTGCGCACGCAGGAATTTGCGGACACCATGAAAGCGTCCACGGACACTGTCGGAGACGGCGCCACGGGTTCCGATGATTTTGTGGCCGACACCACGGTGGAAAGCGACCTCGAATTGCTGCTACCAGCCGACTATGTGCCGCAGGAATCCGAACGCATAAGCCTTTACCGCGAATTGGACAATATAGAACGTCAGGACGACCTCGAAGCTTTTGCCGCACGACTTATCGACCGTTTCGGCCCTATTCCGGCGGTAGCTCGCGAATTGTTGCTGGTGCCGCGCCTGCGCCGCGATGCACGCCGCTTGGGCATAGAGAAAGTTGTTCTGAAAAACGGCAAAATGTACACCTACTTTGTAGATGCGTCCAACATCGCCTATTATCAGTCAGCGATGTTCGGTCGTATGCTCAGTTATCTCAACCTCAACAGCCGACGCGTACACATCCGCGAAAACGCCGGGCGCCGCTCCTTCGTCATCGACTCCGTACCCACGGTGCATGACGCCGTCTCGGCGCTCGAGACAGCCCTCACCCTCCCCGTGTCCTGACCGCAAAGAGGTGGACAGAGTGGTAGAAACAGTAGGGGAGCAATACATTGCGCGCGCGGCAGGGCGGTAATATGCCGGTTTTTAAGTGTGTTATGCTGTATTGCTCGAAGTCGCTGCGGACGCAATATATTGCGTCCCTACAGTTATTCAGCATTATGACACACTGTCCTCGAAATTGATTGGCGGGAAGAATAGGTGTGGGTCAGCAAGCGCGGACAACGAGCCAGTTGGTTTGATAGACGGAGCGGACGGCAAAGAGCAGGTGTGCCGGAGCACCCTCATAGGCTCGGAACCATCCGTAATTCCAGCCCATACCCATGTCGAGATACAGCGCGTGGCGCACGCCCATATGTACAAGAGCCGTTACAAAACAGTCCAGAGTGACCGGATACCGGGACTGGATGACGGTAAATCCGCCGCCCGGCGAGACTTCAACGTCAGCCTTCTCGCTTCGACGGTCGAAGAGGCAGACTGCGCGGTAGATGTTTTCCTTAGTCCGGTATATCGGTCGTCCGCCATAGACGTCTTTGCCGTCATACACCAGAAGCATCTGCTGGAACAGACTGCCGCCATTGGCTTCTGCCCGGCGAATCATGACCTCGAGGCTGTCTATGGGCTCTATGGTGACGCGCCCCGAGGTACTATACAGTAGTCCGGTGTTTGCCTCACAGTTGTATCCGTGGCGAAGCCTCCCGATGCTGACATAATCGCCGGCAACGTTTGAGGCGCTGAAGCTATCCGTTTTCTCGCCGGTGAAGGCCGCCTCGACGCACAGACAGACCTTGGGGTCTTCTATGTTCGGGATCAACGAGTCTACCAGCTCAACGGAAGCCTTGGCTGTATTGATATCCAGTCTGAGTAAGTCCTTGCCGTCCACTTTGATTATGGATTGAGAGACAATAGAATCTGTGCCGTCGGGATCTCCGGCGGTGTCAGACTGCCCTCCTGTATGCGCGCAAGCGGCAGTGAGTACTGCGATGATTGCGGCCTGTACGGCGACCGCGTATGAGTGTAGAAGTTTCATTTTTGGATTGTGGCCTTGCCCGAGGTTGTCGGTCTGTTTGGGTGATTGTAAAAACAGTTTATAATTAAGGTTTTTGTTTAAGGGGGTGGGGCTGCGTTCCATGCACCGGATGTCGGCGGCGGACGTCAGCTTCCGGCAGCAAAGGTACTCATTTGTTTCGAATTGACAATACCCCGGCGCAAGATATTCGCGACAAACAATCGCGACGGCTCAATCCGCTATCTTAGAGAACGGTAACGGAATCGAGACCGATAATTGAAAGTTGCGGAATAGGCGTCCGGACACTTTTACCATTCGGAGGGAAGCATCTCGAAAGGCGAGATTATTTTGACCTTCAGACCCCGGACTTTGACGTAGATTTGGCCCATACCCATCTTGTTTTTAGGATGGATGTACATGCCGTCAGAGTATTCATAGCCTGATTTTTGCATAGACTCGACAAACTTATCTACGTCCTCGCGGCTTGCAAAGTCGATGGCGAGAAGCTGATCTTCGCCGTTCTTAAATACGATATTCGTCGATCCGCTTGGCTCTTGGCGATGGGCGGTCATAAATACAAACGGCGCCATTTCATCGACATCTGTCGGCCGTTCGAACTCCTTGACGGTGAAGCCGAGCGTCTTCAACACTTCGCCGGCTTTTGCCCTGAATCCCACGCCCATATCCTCGTCAAGCACTTCGACCAAGGCATATTGGGTCAATGGAGCGACGGACGCCGGCTTATCCTCACCGTCTGAAGAGGCCGCTTGCTTGGCGTTGACACCCTTTTGACTTGCTGTGACATCGTTATTTCGGTCTGCCATAGCTTCTGTCGTGTCGGCGTTTGTGTCGGAGTCTTTATCGACCTTGTTCGCGGAGCTGCATCCGCAGGCCAAAGTCGCGATAGCGATAGAGGCAAGGATAAGCATCTTCTTGCAACTCAGGCCGCAAGACTCTCGCTTTGCGTTGCGCGTTTCGTTTGATTGTTTTCCCATTTTATTGAGTTTTTGAGGGGGGGGTAAGATGTTGCGATTATGCGATTACTCGATTAGGGGAAGGTGTTGTGATGCTCTTGGCTGATGATAATTGTTCGGCTATTATTATCATCAGAGAGTTCTCCGTAATTCAAATACAAAGCTACTGCTTTTTGTCGGATAAGACAACATTTCTTTCTCGTATTCAGATAAACATTCGTCAGAACATTCGTCAGACATACTCAGCCCGTTGCATCATTTGTGTGCGGATTGTTAGAAGCGGGCGGTGAGGGCGAAGCCGGCGCAGCGCGTGCCCAGCATTGGGGAGAGTGTCAATGTGGGGGCGGCAGCGCGAGCGGCGGCCTTTTCGCGTGCAACGCGGCGCGCCGGGTTGCGGTCAAGGAAGCCGACGAACTCGTTGACCGGGTCAACAAGAAAAGCCACAATATTGCCTAATACAGCCGACCCCCATAGCGTGTAGTTGTGGTCCACAATATGCCGCTTGATGCGGTAAAAGCCTTCGCCTACGCAGCTTCCGATGATGGGTGTTACAAAAAGGTCTTGTATCGACGGCCGTTCCATAAATGCCTCAACACCGTATTCCCACCCGACATTTGAGACGATGGTGCAGTAAAGCAGTGACTGCCAGAAATTGAAGCCGCACGAACGAGCCGCCATGAAGTACACACCGCCGGCGTATGGATGCAATATGTAATTGAAATAGAACTTGTCGTGGTCCCATTCGACACCCTTGTCGATGACGTGATTGTACCAGCGTTTGAACAGTGGGACGTCCTGCAGCTCGGCGCGATTCCACGAGGTGGCATCCTCGGGCAGACATTCCAATACCAAGAGCGTGCCTACGAAGGCCGAGCCGAGCGTGATAGTGTTGTACCATAGGCGCTTCCAGTCGTGCGAGCTTGCCGTCCACGATACGGGCATCTCGTATGGACTTACAGGCCCGGGATGTGCTCCGAAGCGAGCATCCCAGTCACAGTCAATGCTGTCCGGGCGCAGTGGCGGCAGCGGTGCGGCACATGATGTGTTCCACTGTATGTCAGCCAATTCGGGCATCGAGACAGCCGCCGTGGCTGCAGCTTCCGTCAAGGTGTACGTGGCGACATTCGTGCCATCGGGGGTGGTGGCTCCGTGGGCGCATATCGATGTCCCGACGACGGAAAATATGGCCAAAAGAAGGGTACGTAAAGGTCTAATCATTCGGCGTGATTTGTCAGAAAAAGTCTTTTTGTAGTATCTGTGTGTCTGTGCAGTATGTCTTCGAGGCAATCGCATCGATTCTGTCCCGGGATTGAGTCTGTGCACTCCGTGTAGTGCCCGGGTCGATGCGTTGCCGAGTCCTAATGACACGGCAAAGTTACGCCTTTTCGTGTATAACAAAAAAGGGGGAAATACGTTTTTCGACTTTTAGACCAACAATTACCCCTTTTTGGCAATTATTGGTATGTGCGGCCAATCGGTGTTCCGATTGTGAACGTTTTTGCGGAATTCGCGCTTTTGAATAATACATCGACGATGTATGTGTCGTGTATTTCGATGAAAACATCGCGCATTTCGATAAAAATATAAAAAAACATAAAGCCAAACACATACGATGCTTCCAAACTGCCGATATAAGCAATTTTATTGCTAAATTTGCGTTATGATAGAAGGGAAGTAGGCACCGAAGCAAATTTCGGCGTCGGCTTCGTCGGGCTTATAACCAACCATACCAACAACTATCACGCGCATGAACTTGACCGTCAGCAACATATACAATAGGATACGAACACTCGCCTTTGTGGCAATGCTTTTGTGTGCCGTAGGAGCGGCGCATGCCCTGCCTGCGGAGACTTATGCAGCCAAATCGGCGTTGGCCTCCGGGAAGTGGGTCAAGGTCAGTGTGGATGCCACCGGCATCTATCGTCTGACGCCCGCCACGTTGCGCCGCTGGGGTTTTGCTGATCCGTCCAAGGTCAGTGTCTACGGATATGGCGCCTACCGTACCGGCAACCGCCTGAGTGCGGCCAACTTCTTTGACGACCTTCCGGCCATACCCGTGCAGCGCCTCAGCGACGGCACTATCGTGTTTTATGCTTACGGTCCGATGTCATGGGAGCAGACCGCTTCGCGTCGATATGTAGGCGTCCAAAATGTCTATACCACAAAGGGATACTACTATATCGGCGAAAATTCCGAAGCTCCGGCAAGTGCCTCGCCTCAAACGGTATCCTCCGAGGTTACGGGCGATATAGCCGAGACATACAACGCACGACTGCACCACGAAGTGGATGAAGTGAGTCCCGGCGAGGCCGGAGCCGCGCTTGTCGGCGAAGACTTCCGCTACACGCCCACGCGCTACTTCGATTTCAAGCTTACCGACCGCGACGAGACGGACCAAAATGTATGGATGGAATGCTCGTTTGTCTCCAAGACATACTCGGCTTCGTCATTGCTCAAATTCACCGTCAACGGAACCGAATTGCCTGAGATTTACGCTGATGCCATAGGCACCACCAACAACTCCTCCTACTACCACGGCGTAGAAGGCACGCCGCGCCACATCTTTGCACTGTCGGGCAGCGATGCACGCATAGGCATCACCTACGCGCCGCAGGGCACCACCAACGGCGCATGGCTCAACTATCTGACACTCAACTATACGCGCAAATTACGCCTGCCCTCCACCGGCGAAGGGACTCTGTTGTTTTGGCTGAGCAATTCGGCGGCACGACTCAGCGGCGTCGCCGATGCATCGCGTCTTCACGTTTGGGATGTCAGCAATGTGCTTGCGCCCGTGGCCGTTGAATTTAAGGCCGAAGGGACCGGCGTGCTGTGGAACAATCCTATGTACGGATTTCGCAGCTATGCGGCATGGACCGAAAACGCCGCTTTGCCCGAGCCGACACTTGTCGGCAACGTCTCCAACCAGAACCTCCATGGCCTGGATGTCCCGGATATGGTCATAGTGACGCCGGCGGCTTATGCTTCGCAGGCCGAGCGCATCGCCGAGTTGCACCGCAATGATGCAATTCACCCCATGACCGTATCGGTCATCGAAGACCAAGCGATATATAACGAATTTTCGAGCGGTAGTGCCGATGTACACGGCTTGCGCCGTTTTTTCAAGATGCTCTATGATCGCGGCGGCGGTCTCACTCCCACCTCCGAGCACCACTTGCAGTATGTGCTGCTGATGGGCTGCGCCACTTACGACCACCGCCACCTCACCGCCGATCTCAAGCGCATGAATACCGTGACGATACCGGCGTGGGTGACCACGACTATGCGCTCGAGCCTCAACGACAACGACGGCTTCACCTGCGACGACTTTGCAGCCATACTCGCCGACGACAGCGGCGATAATATGGCCTATGACAAGATAAGTATATCCTTGGGACGCCTGCCCGTGCGCTCGCTCGACGAGGCTACTTCCACCGTAGACAAACTTTGCGAATACGTCAAGTCCTCCAAGAAGACCGATTGGCGCAACCAGGTGATGATTCTCGCCGATGACGAAGACCAGGCCGTACACATGACACAGGCCGATACTTTCGAAAAAAATATCGAGAATACCGCCCCGGGAGTCTTCCTGACCAATAAAGTGTATATCGATGCCTACGAAAAGGTCTCCGGCACCGTTCCCGGCGCTCGCGAGGAAATGTTCCGCCTTTTGGATGCCGGTACGGTTTATTGGATATACCTCGGCCATGCCTCCAACCACGGTATGAGTCACGAAAAAATGCTCACCATGGAAGATATCACCGGGCTGTACCTCAAACGCATACCCATACTTATAGCCGGTACGTGCGACTGGCTGCGCTGGGACTCGAATACGCTGAGCGCCGGCGAGATTTTCTTTCATGAACGCTATGGCGGCACCATCGCCACCATCAGCGCCACCCGTCCCGTATATATCAGCGAAAACGGCCGATATATGGCCGCTTTGGGTCGCAATTTTGCCGTGCGAGACGAGTACGGACGCCTGCCGGCTCTCGGTGACATTTATCGCAAGGCCAAGAACGATATACAGAGTTCGTCCGGCATCGTAAGCGATAACCACCTGCGATACGTCCTTATGGGCGACCCGGCCATGCGTGCCGTTACCCCCTCCAATCGCGTCCGCCTCGAGAGTATAGACGGTAAGACTTTGCCCGATAATGTCAACGATGACAGCGCCGAGCAGATAGTCGTGTCCGCCATGCAACGCGCCACCTTCGCCGGAAGCGTCACCGATGCATCGGGCAACGTCCTGACGGACTTCAACGGTCGTGTCTTTGTCACGATATACGATGCCGATTATTCAACGACATCCTCGGGCCGCGGCGCGGGCAAACCCTATACCTTTGATATGCACGGCGGCAAATTGTACACCGGCGCCGCCGTCGTCAAAGACGGACGTTGGAGTCTCGAAGTGGCTATGCCCGGCGAAATAGCCGACAACTTCCGCGAGGCCACAGCCAATATGTATGCTTACGCTGATGCGGACGACCGCGATGCCTGCGGCGTCAGCCATGCTTTCTACGTCTACGGCGTGGACGAAAATGCCCCCGAGGACACCCAAGCGCCGACCATTGAAGCTATGTACCTCAACCATGAGAGTTTCACAGACGGAACGACCGTCAATTCGGACCCCATGCTCATAGCCAAGGTAAGCGACAATGTAGGCATCAACGTCTCCACGGCCGGTATAGGCCACCAGATGACCCTCACCATGGGCCGCAAAATCTACAATGACGTAGCCCAGTACTATACAGCCAATGACGACGGCAGCGCCGGCGGTACGATATGCTATCCGTTGAGCGGCCTCGAGAAAGGCGATTACAGCCTTACGCTCAAGGTTTGGGATACGGCAGGCAACAGCGCCGACCGCACCGTCAACTTCAACGTCAATCCCTCGGCCACTCCGCATATCTACGACATCTGGACAGACTCGTCGCCGGCATCCGTACAAGCCAACTTCTATCTGCGACACGACCGTCCCGACCAGATGCTCACCGTCACCGTGACAGTATACAATATGCTGGGCCAACCATTGTGGAGCAATACCACCAAGGGTCTATCGGATATGTATGTCTCCACGCCCGTGGTATGGAACCTCACTGACGGCGCCGGAAGGCGTGTGCCGCGCGGCATCTACCTGTACCGTGCCGTCATCGTCGGCGAAGACGGACAAGAACAAGCCACGGCGTCACAGCGTCTGGCCGTGACCGCCAAATAATATGTAGAAACAATTGAAAATCAAATAAATATACGCACGACAACAGCATTAGAACCAACACGACACAGACAATGCACGAAAACAATCGTCCTGCGACAACACCACTTCCCGAGCCGACCCTGCGTCGCCTGCCATGGTATCTGGCATACCTGACGACGTTGCGCACCCAGGGTCAGACTCACGTATCCTCGACCCGCATCGCTGCCGATGTTGGCGTGGATTCGTCACAGATAGCCAAAGACCTCTCATTTCTGAACATCAAAGGCAAGACCCGTATAGGATACGAAGTGCAGGCGCTCGAAAACGAGCTGCGCCAGTTCCTCGGCTTCGGTCTCAACCATGATGCGGTCATCGTCGGCGCCGGCTCGCTTGGCTCGGCGCTCATGCGTGACAGCGGCCTCCACCGCTACGGGTTGAATATCGTGGCCGCTTTCGACACAGACCCGGCCATCGTCGGCGGCGAAATCAGCGGTATACCTATATATCACGCCAATCGTCTGGCCGAGATATGCCAAGGCCGAGATATAGCCATAGCCGCCCTCACCGTCCCGGTAAGTGCCGCCCAAGCCGCCGCCGATGCGGCCATAGATGCCGGTATCCGCGGCATTTGGAATTTTACGCCCTGCCGCATCCGTGTCCATGGCGGCGCCGTGGTGCAAAATACATCTATGTATTCGCACCTGGCGGTGATGTACAACCGTCTCCAGGACCTCCCCGGCAGTGACACCGAAAGATATTGACAGACAAACAACTTCCGCCGCCGACCACTAAGAGCAATATGAAGATACTGGCCATAGACAACGAAGGACACGTGCACGCCGCCGCCGACTCGGCCGTGGTGACACGTTCGCAGCCGTGGTTCGAACCCGACGGGGGGGCGCCATGGCTTGGCGAGTTATACATTGCCGCCATTGTTTCGCGCTTGGGCAAGGGTGTGGCCGAGCGTTTTGCCCGCCGGTATTATGACCGCGTGGCCGTAGTGGTGCACCCATCTCCGGCGATTGCCGGGAGCTTCTACGAATGGACGCGCGACGGCGCTGTCCTTGCCGGGGACCATATCCCCGTGGCCGACCTCGCCGACAAGATGGAACTGCACATTGGCGAAACATCCTATCCGGTGGACGTCTCCCGAATTCTCGGCGAATTTGATAAGTTGCTGAGCGACATTACCGAGCATCATACCATCAAGACGGGAGATATGCTGATGTTGCCGTTGGCCGGAATACCGCCCGTGGCGTTGGAACGCCCGTTGACGCTGGATATTACCCTTGGCGCGACGCGGGCCTTACGACTTAAAGTTCGATAGATCATAAGGAGTGTTCGCCCCAAGACATATATAAATAAGACACATACAGACTACAAAAGATATAGACAAAAATACAATTCGAGAAATATAGCCAAGATCCGAATATGAAAAGACAACTACTCCAGATACTGGGCGCCGCCCTATGCGTGAGCGTATTTACGGCCACAGCCCCCGAAGCATCGGCCTATTCGATGTCGCACTTCACGGCCACATCAGCCATGTCCACAGGCCATTGGGTCAAAATACGCGTGGACCACGAAGGCCTTTACGAAATCACTTATGACCAATTACGCCAATGGGGATTTGCCAATCCGGAGTCGGTCACGGTCTACGGTTTCGGCGGCACGATGCTGACTCACGGGTCGTTTTACGATAGCGACCCGGATGATTTGACGCCGACGGTATGTTTCCATCTGGACAAGGCGTTGCGCTTCTACGGCATCGGCGCTATGCGCTGGCTCCCGGAGAGTTATCGCGAAATCAACCTCGAGCAGAATATCTATAGCAACTACGGATATTACTTTGTCTCCGATGTGAAGCCCGAAGCGGGAGAGGATAAGGTGATTCTGCGCGAAAGTTCGGGCAAACTCGCCACGGCAGTCTCAGCCTTCTACGGTGTCACCGAGGATGTCGAGAACCCCGTGAAGGCCGGTGGCTTCTTTGTAGGCAAGCCTTACGAAGCCAACGAATTGCATACATTCAAAGTGCCTATAACCAATTTTGCCGAAGACTGCATAGACCCCGTCTTCACCATCAACGCCCGTTATGCCGCCAACTTCGGCATCAACGGCGTGGCTTGCGCCGACTACGATTCGACCAAGCTGGTCAGCGTCTCGCGTACCGCTTACGACGTTCCCAGCTTGACAAGTACCAGCGATCGCAATTTCTACCTTTCCACCTACAAAGAGAGTTTTTCAAGTTTGGCTACCGACGGGACACTGCCCGATACGGTAATGACCTTTACCTTCGGCCCCGAAGAGCGTATTCGTCACCAGGTCAACTATATGGCGGACGACTACCTTACTTTCAGCTATCCTCAGAGAGCCTTCAAACGTGACGGCGAGGCCACGGTGCTCTGTTTCGTATGCTCGGATCAATGGCAGAATTTTGTGGTCCGTAATTGCGACAGCAATACGCTGATATATGATGTGACGTACGCCACTCCGCGCCTCAAGTCGTACGAGACCAAGTACGACAGCGAAGCACGCACGCTCACCGGATGCCTTGATCGAACACTCAACAACATCACCTATCCGTGGCACGCCCGAATGTTGGTGGTCAATCCCACCACGGATGCCGTATCCGTTCCCGAGTATGTTGGCGAAGTCGCCAATCAAAACATCCACGGCGATGACGTCCCCGATATGCTCGTAATCACCACCGACGAACTTTACGAAGCCGCTCAGGAACTGGCCGAAGCGCACCGCGCCGAGGGCCTCAAGGTCAACGTATATACTCAGCAACAGGTATTTAACGAATTCACTTCCGGCACACCCGATATCGCTGCTTACCGACGTGTCCTCAAAATGTTCTATGACCGCGACAGCGAGCGTATGAAGTATTTGCTCCTGTACGGCCGCGGCATTTGGGACAACCGTCAGATTGTCGAAAAGACCAATAACGAAGTTCTATTGTCCTACGAAAACCCCTCCACCATCTTTGCCGGCAGCCTTTCGCAGGCATATGTAGGTGACGGCGTGCTTGGCGTAATGGCCGACAATGTCTATCTTGAGAAGATGCACGCCTTCGAAGCCGAAATTGCCGTAGGTCGTATTCCGGCAGATAATCTCCAAATGGCTCGAGATGCCAATGTCAAGATTATCAACTATATGAAGGCAAATGTGCCCTTCATCAACTTTACGCGCGGCGTCTTTATATCCGACGATGGCGATGGATACACCCACCTCAACCAAACCGAGCAGATTATAAAGCGCATCCAGGCCGGTTCGCCGGCGGTTACAGCCATACGCGTGCACAACGATATCTTCCCCTGGACGGGCAAAGATGCCAAGACCGCGCGCACGGTGCTGTCCGACGCGCTCATCAAAGGTGTCGGCCTGTTCTGCTACGTAGGCCACGGCACTCCCGACGGATTTACCGGCGAGAAACTTTGGACACGTTCGTTTGCCACCTCGCTCAATATCAAGTCCCCGCCGCTGGCTCATCTGTCCACCTGCGACTCGTACGCCTTCGACCACCGCGACAGCGGCATTGCCGAAGCTATGTTCTTCAAGAAAGACGGCGGCAGCATCGGTGTCATCGGCGCTTGCCGTGCCGTGTATATGCAGATGAACCAATACCTGGCACTAAGCCTCGCCGATGTTTACGGAAAAGCCCGATACGGCACCACTGTCGGCGATATATATCGCTTGGCTTCCAACCAGACAAAGAAAAAGTACAACAACGACGATTACGTGACCCTCAACACCTGCTGCTACAACCTCTTGGGTGACCCCGCCGTGCGTCTGCCGTTCCCCATGGCCACGGACAAAGCGCCCAAAATCGAACGATTCAACGATGTCAATGTAAGCAATTACGAGCCCGGCGTTTCGGAACGTACGCGCAACGATGCTTGCGAGATTGTCCCCGGACAAAAATTCACCGTTGAAGGCGGAATGATTGGCGGCACAGGCTTTGACGGCACCGCCGATGTCACGGTATACCAGTCGCCGCGCACCGTTACCACTCTGGTACAGAACTCCCAGGATCGCCTCACGCCCAAGGATGTAACCATAGAACAAGACGTACTGGCCGAGACGGTGGGTACTTGCACGGAAGGACGTGCCACTGTCGGCGTAACCGTTCCGCAGCCTATGACTGCCGGCGAATACAATCGTATAGTACTCACGCTCACCAACAGCGACATGCCCTCGACCGGTGTGGCTGCCGTATATGACGAAGCATATATCGACGACGATGCGGCCGAAGTACAGCCAGACTATGCAAACGCTCCCCAAATCGAGCAGATGTATCTCAACGACAACACCTCCACGCAGGATATAGTCGTAGGTAAAGATTTCACCCTCCATGCCACCGTGCGCGCCGCTTCGGGCTTCAGCGTATCTTCCGACCTGGGCGCCGCCACACGTCTGACCATGGACCACAACAAGAGCTACCACGACGTACTGTACAATGTCAAGCCTACGGACGACCCCGAGGTCTTTGAGCTGACCTATCCCATGAATGATGTTGCGGACGGACGACATATCCTGACTCTCGATGTGGCCGACAATACCGGAGCACGCACGTCTATGGACTTGGCCTTCACCGTAATGTCTTCGCAAGTGTCTATGAATATCGTTATGGACAAAACCTCGGGCGTCGTACGTCAGGACTGCACCTTTGACGCCACTTCCGAGAACACATCCGTCGTAGGCCCGTACAGACTTATAATCTGTGACGCCAATGGCAATACGGTTTACAACAAGACCGTTTCGCTGCCTTGTACCTGGAACCTCAAGGACAAGAACGATGCATACGTCAGCGATGGCCGATACACGGCACGCATACTTGCCGGGGATAGCGACAGCGCACCCTATGGCAGCACAAATACGATAACTTTCACCGTCTTGCGTAAAAAATGAATACTATGCTTCCCGAGACCGAACGAGCCGGCATTATAGCCCTGATGCAGCGCGAAATTGTACCTGCCACCGGATGCACCGAACCGGTGGCCGTGGCTTTGGCGTGTGCCTATGCAGCCCGACAAGCCGGCATGGGGTCGCAGCGTCGTCCCGCCGACTTTGCCTCCATAATATGCCGATTGAGCGGCAATATGATCAAGAATGCTATGGGTGTCGGCATCCCCGGCACGGGTCGTACCGGACTGCCTATAGCCATAGCCCTGGGAGCATTGCGCGGCAATCCGGACCGCGGTCTCGAAGTCTTGGACGGGGTACGCCCTGACGAGGTGGAAGCTGCCGACGCCCTGACAAAAGCCGCAGGCGTCATCGACATCGGGCTGCAACCCGGCCCCTGCGACAAGTTGTATATTGACGTGACGGTACGTACCGTCGACGGACGATACGGACATGCAATCATCGAGGGAGCACACACGCACGTCGTGCTGCTGGAAGGCAGCGCCGATGATGAATGTGGAATGTCGAAAGTGGAATGTCGAAAGGGCGGCAGTGCCGCCGAGGCAGCGGACAACGGCGCGGATATAAAACTGACTATGCGCAAGGTCTGGGATTTTGCCATGACCACGCCGTTGGACGAAATACGCTTTATACTCGAGGCTCGTCGGCTCAATAAGGCCGTGGCCGAAGGCGCCATACAAGGCAGCTACGGACATAGCGTGGGACGCACCATGCACTGTCCGCGGCAACATCTGCTTATGGGCGACAGCATCTTCACGCATATCCTGTCCTATACGTCCGCGGCGTGCGATGCGCGTATGGGCGGTGCCTCGGTGACAGTGATGAGCAATAGCGGCAGCGGCAATCAGGGTATCGCGGCCACCGTTCCCGTGGTGGTATACGCCGATGACACCCATGCCGACGAGGAACACACCATACGGGCGCTGACGCTGAGCCATCTCACGGCGATATACATCAAGCAAAGCCTCGGGCGTCTCTCGGCACTATGCGGATGCGTGGTGGCCGCCACCGGCTCCAGTGCCGGAATATGCTACCTTATGGGCGGCGACTACGATCGCGTGGTCGCGACTATCAAGAATATGGTGGCGACCCTCACCGGAATGATTTGCGACGGCGCCAAGCCCAGCTGTGCGCTCAAACTCGCTTCCGGAGTTTCCACCGCCGTTGTCAGTGCCCTTGTTGCTATGGAAGGGCATTGCGTCACTCCGCTCGAAGGCATTGTCGATGATTCCATAGACAAAACTATCGCCAACCTCACCACCATAGGGCGTGACGCTATGAACGAGACGGATGATACCATACTCCGCATAATGACCTCGAAATGAGCGGTAACGACGCCGACCGTCCATCTTCCATGCAGGCTTCCGAAGACTTGCAACGCGCTTGGGACTTCATAGAACATACCGATGTAAGCGTATTCCTCACCGGCAAGGCCGGCACGGGCAAGACGACTTTTCTGCGTGACTTGGTGTCGCGCAGTGCCAAGACTTTGGCCGTGGTTGCCCCCTCGGGAGTGGCCGCCATCAATGCCGGCGGCGTCACCATTCACAGCTTTTTCCAGCTACCGCTGTCGCCGTATATCCCCGGGATAGGCATACGCGAACAGCGCTTCAATTTTTCGCGCGACAAGTTGCGTATCATTCGCGCCCTCGATGTCCTGGTCATAGACGAAATTTCGATGGTGCGCAGCGATTTGCTCGATGCCGTGGATGATGTGTTGCGACGCATACGCGGTACACAAGCGCCTTTCGGCGGTGTGCAATTGCTGATGATAGGCGACTTGCGCCAACTTTCGCCCATAGTGACGCCTCAGGAGTCGCAACTGCTGGCGACGCATTATGATACGCCGTACTTTTTCGGCAGTCAGGCGTTGCGACGCTTGCGCTATGTCACCATAAGCCTGCGACATGTGTTCAGGCAAAAGGACGGCGAGTTTGTGCGCATACTCAACGACATACGCGACGGACATCCCACGGCCGAGGACCTGCGGGTGCTCAACGGCCGTCTCGATCCGGGCTTCACGCCTCCGCCCGATGCCGGGTACATACGCTTGACTACGCATAATCGTATTGCCGATAGCGTCAACAATACCTGTTTGGAGACCCTGCCCGGACGCACCTACACATATAAGGCTCAGACCAAAGGCACATTTCCCGAGACATCTTTCCCGACCGACGCGATGCTTACGCTCAAGGTCGGGGCTCAGGTGATGTTTATCAAAAACGACACCACGGGTGCCGGACGATTTTTCAACGGCAAGGTGGGACGTGTGGCTTATCTCGATGCCACTACCGTCAAGGTCAGCTTCCCCGAGTCACCGGAATACATCACCGTCGAGCCAATGGCGTGGGAAAACACCACCTACGTGGTCAATCCCGAAACCAATACGCTGGAAAGTTCGGTACAAGGGACTTTCAGTCAATTGCCGTTGCGACTGGCGTGGGCCATCACCATACACAAAAGTCAGGGCTTGACCTTTGACCGCGCCATCATCGACGCCGGAGCATCGTTTGCGCCGGGGCAGGTATATGTGGCTTTAAGCCGGTGTCGGTCGCTTGAAGGTATGGTGCTTGCGACGCCTATCAGCGCCTATTCGGTTATAGACGATCCGGCAGTGGCATCCTATATTGCAGCCGAGGATGCTCGCGTGGCCGAAAGTATAGCCATACTTCCGCAACTGCAGAGCGCCTACCGCGTACGACTGCTGTGCGACACCTTTCGCATGGCGCAGATAGACACCCTTCACGGGCGCCTGTGTCGTATCCTCTCCGATACCTACAGCAAGATGTTCGCCGACATTACACGTATGCACCTCCGGGCGCACGAAGACCTGCGAACCCAAGTGCTCGATGTGGCCGATCGCTGGATTGCGCTACTGTCGGCCACGGATTCGGCGCATATTGCCGAAGCGGCATTGCAGGACCGTATCCGCCGCTCGGCACGATATTTTGCCGAGACGTTGGGCCGGATTTTCGGACCGTGGTTCGAAGGTACAGCGATGGTTCGTAGCGACAATAAGGTGATGACGCGGCGCTTGGCCGATGTCTACGAACAACTGCGCGTGGTTCTACGTGCCACTGAGGCATTGATGCAGGCTGTGGCCGAAGGCGGCTTTGACCCCTCAAAAATTTTGGCACAGCGGCGACGGGCTATGCTCGAAGCCTCGGCTGCGCCGGCCAAGAGCCGTACACGCGCCACCAAGACGACCACGCGCGAGCGCTCGTCCGATGTGTCTGTGGCTATGCTCCGCCGGGGGATGACCATCAAACAGGTGGCCGCCGAACGCAGCCTGTCTCAGTCTACGGTTACGCGTCATATAGCCGACGGTATAGCTGCCGGTCAGGTGGATATTTATGCCGTTATGGATCGCCCGGCCGTGGGCGAAATAGCCGATGCGATACGCCTTGCCGGCGAGGATGCTACCCTCGACGAGGTGCGACAACTGTGCATACGGCGTGTTCCTAAGAGCGAAATAGTACTTGTACGAGCATGGCTGTCACGCTCCAAATAATCGCAGCCATAGCGGCGCGTGTCGAGTTCTTCCATACGGTGGAATTTTACGTCGTAGCCACTGTTGTGGCGGCTGCCGTCATTATCCTGAGTACACGTCCCTCCGGCACCAAGCCGGTACAAACCCGTTTTGCGCGTGCTACCTTCGAGCCTGATTTCGAGCCCTCGGATGCCGAACCGATGTTGGAAGTCACAGTGCGCGAGGATGGTATGGTGGTATTTACTCGTCACGGCCTCGGACGCGTTCGCGCCGGCACCGTGGTCGCACTTGCCATTACGGTCAAAGGCTTTGATGTGACGCTCAAGGAGCGCATCACCGCCGCATCACCGCACGCCGAGGGGATGTATGCACGCCTCGAGAATCAAGGCGCCGATACCACGACATCTTGCACTTCTGCAGGCGATTGTAGGTATGTGGGAGCGGACGCACGCGCCGGTGTCGCCGAATCTGAAGACAGCGGCGTGCCGGATGCTGTCGCGACAAATTTCCAAGGCAATATGTCGGCGGTATTTGTCCTCGATTTCTTTGCTCCTGAATGGTACCACATCCAATACATTAACGAGCATGACGGGCGTTTTGCGGCTTTCACGCTCCATGTTCGCCCGGGTATACACACCCGCCGTCCCTTCAAGCAATAATTCGCAGACGCGTCTCTTGTCGCCGATCATATTGTTGCAATATCTTGCCGTTTCTCAATGCCATTGTCCGCGCTGATGCCTCCCTTCCCCTAATCTTGAGACTGCGCAATCGGCTATGGTATAGCTCAAAAGAAATTTTCATTTCGCTCAAAAAAATATTTTATAAAAAAATTGCATTTCGGGTGATTGTTGCTTAAATTTGCAGCGAGTAACTCTCTCCCCTGCTGTAAAAACTCTAACATCGGGATTAGGAGAGATAATTACTAACCCCTAACACCTAAACACAATGAACAAAACCACCAGACGAATGAAGACGCTGCTGACGGCAGTGGCTTTGGGCGTGTGCTGTGCGTATGCGCAGACCTCCACACCTGCCG
>ERZ1026780.406-NODE-406-length-35203-cov-5.791652_pt1 | contig 35203 bp, 39 predicted proteins | sample MGYA00380126_ERZ1026780 | MGnify/ENA primary metagenome ERZ1026780 (study PRJEB33269, sample SAMEA4719762) | human gut metagenome | biome: human-associated habitat; feature: organic feature; material: feces | place: Cameroon | collected 2013-10 ... | reverse complement strand
CCCGCCGGTAAATTTCCGCCGGGGTGAAAACCGTCCCGGCATTCTGCATCAAAAAGCGAAGGATATCGTACTCCTTGGGGGTAAGGGAGACTGGTTCGCCATCCACGGTGACCGCTTTGGCGTTATCATCTAGCTCTATCCCGCCGATAACAAAGCTGGTGGGGCGCACCGTACCGCCCCCCAACTGCAAATAGCGCCGCAGCTGGCTGCGTACCCGGGCCAGCACTTCTACTGGGTTAAAGGGCTTGGTGATGTAGTCATCCGCGCCGACATTAAGCCCTAAGATCTTATCGGTGTCCTCACTTTTGGCAGTGAGCAGGATGACTGGGATATTGGAGAACTCCCGTAGCCGGGAGAGGGTCTCCAGGCCGTCCATTTGGGGCATCATCACATCCAGCAGCATCAGGTGGGCATCCTCGCTGTTGGCCAAGGCCAGGGCCTCCCGGCCGTTTTCCGCGCGCAGCACATGGTAGCCTTCTGCCGTCAAGTAAATTTCCAGTGCCGAAACAATATCTCTTTCATCATCGCAGACGATAATGTTATACATTTTGGTTCGTCCTCTCTTTCACTTCTTCTCTCCCCTATGATACGCATTTTTGCGGCGGCGCACAAGAGAAATGCCGCAAAAAGCTTTAGCCGCGGCCCAGTTCCTTGGCGGTGACAGTATGGTGGATGGGTTTCCATTCCACCTTGACAAAGAGCGCCGCAAAGCTGACCGGGATATAGGTAAACATGAAGATGGGGAAAGTAAAGACGGAGAGTACCTTGCGGGAGATGGAAGCGTTGATCTTGTGCCATTCGGTGATGGTGGTAATAAGACCGATGACAAAGAGCATGAGATACATGCTGAGCAGCGCCCCGCCTAAAGAGAGCAGAGCAGGCAGCAAACCGGTACCACCAAGGATGCCCAGTACCGCCAGGGCAATGCTATCCAAGAGGCTGATGGAGGTAAGGACGATGGCGGGCATAATGGCCATGGACATATCAAAACAGCTCCAATTACCGCGGGCGGCGCCGCGCAGCAGGCCGGAACCATACCGGCCAAAGACCTGCAGGTAGCCACGGGACCAGCGCAGCCGCTGACGGCAGGACTGGGCAAAATCGGTGGGCTGTTCATCGTAGATAACGGCATCCTGGCAGATGGCGATGCGATGGCCGGAAAGAATATTGTGGATGGAAAATTCGATATCCTCCACCAGCAGGTGGAACGGCCAGCCGCCGCATTCGTTCAGGATATTCTGCGAAAAGAGGAAACCGGTACCGGAAACGGCGCAGCTGCTGCCAAGGGCTTCCCGCGCGCCATTGAGGAAACGGCTTTCCCGCAGGAACCACAGGGCATAGCCCGCGCTGATCCAATTGCTGCCGTAATTTTTGCTGTTGCGGTAGCAGGTGATGATCTCATTGCCGGCGGAGAAGCTCTCATTCATGCGGGTGAGGAAATCCGGCGCCAGCAGGTTATCGGCATCAAAGACCAGGTAGGCATCGTAGCCATCCGGGTAATCGGACTTGATGTGGGCCAGCAGAGCTTCCAGGGCGTAGCCCTTCCCTACCGCCTGCTTATTTTGCCGGGTGTAAACCACAGCACCCTTCTCGCTGGCAATGGCCGCGGTACGGTCGGTGCAGTTATCGGCAATGACAAAAACAGTGACCATTGACATATCGTAATCCTGGGCATGCAGACTATCCAGCAGATCGCCGATGACGGCTTCTTCATTGCGGGCGGCAATGAGCACCGCAAAACGGTGCGGAGCCGCTGCAGGAAGGCACTTTCTCTTGCGGAAGAGCGCAACGGGGATATAGACAAATTGATAAGCATAGCAAACAAAAAACAGAACGGCAATGGCCTGATTGATGGCTTCAAGTGTCAACTTCATTGATTTTCCCTCCGGGTTTTGGGGTTACTTTAGGGTACAATAAGAGTGTACCTTTTAAGTAATTAAGAAACAATCAGGCAGGAGTTTAAGAAATGGTTAAGATGGCATGGAAAATGTCATTTTTGCGGTTGCGGTTTGCGAAAAAAACGAGTACAATACTATGTGGCGGGAAATGCGCTTTCCGGCCGAATTATTCTAAAAAAGGAGGTCCCAAAATGGACGCCGGTCCGTATCCCAGTTGTAATTTAATGAAACCTACGGGCATGGTGTCGGTTTATGGCACACTGCCCGCCTAAGGAGGTGCGCCAATGAACCAGGAAATTTTGGAACTTTTGGCGGAGAAGAAGTACTCTGCCGTGAAGCAGCTGATTGGCCAGATGGAGGAGGCCGACCTGGCAAAGCTCTTTGAGGAGCTGGAAAACGAGGAGGACGCCGACCAGTTCAACCGGCTGTTCCGGCTGCTGCCCAAGGAAACCGCTGCCGAGGTATTCTCCTACATGGAGCCTGAAATTCAGGAAAAGATCGTCCGGACGCTGACCGATACCGAATTGCAGCATATCCTGGACGACCTGTTTATGGATGACTATGTGGACCTGGTGGAGGAGATGCCCGCCAATGTGGTGAAGCGCGTGATGCAGAACACCACGCCGGCCAATCGCAAGCTCATCAACCAGTACCTAAAGTACCCGGAGGATTCCGCCGGAAGCCTAATGACCAACGAGTATGTCTACTTCCGCAGCGGCATTACCGTGGCCAAGGCTTTTGAAATTATACGCGAGCACGGGGTGGATAAGGAGACCATCTACACCTGCTATGTGACCTCTTCCCGCAAGGAGCTGCTGGGTGTGGTGACGGTGCGCGAGATGCTCCTCACCGCCCCGGAGACCATCATTGATACACTGATGGACACCAATCCCATCCATGTGCATACCCATGATGACCAGGAAGAGATCGCCAAGATGTTCAGCCGGTACGATATGCTGGCCATGCCGGTAGTGGACAGCGAAAACCGGATCGTTGGTATCATCACCATCGATGACGCGGTAGATGTTATCCAGGATGAGAACACCGAGGACTTTGAAAAGATGGCAGGTATGACCCCCAGTGATGATACCTACCTGAGAACACCTGTAATCACGCTGGCAAAGCACCGTATCATCTGGCTGATGGTGCTGATGCTTTCCGCCATGGTGACCGGCGCCATGCTGGAGTATTACGAGGCGGCCTTCGTCAGCATTCCATTGCTGGTCACCTTTATCCCGCAGATCATGGATACCGGCGGCAACTGCGGCAGCCAGGCTTCCACCATGATCATCCGCGGTCTGGCGCTGGATGAGATCTCCCCCAAGGACTTTACCAAGGCGTGGTGGAAGGAGATAAGAGTTGCACTGCTGTGCAGCGTGGCGCTTTGCACCGTTAATTTTATCCGCATCATCATTCAGTATCATGACCCGCAGGTGGCGCTGGTGGTTTCCGGCACATTGATGCTCACCATCTGCATGGCGAAATCGCTGGGCTGCATCCTGCCCATTCTGGCAAAGATTTTGAAGCTGGACCCTGCCATCATGGCGTCGCCGCTCATCACGACCATCACCGATGCGTTCTCCATTCTGGTCTACTTCAACTTCGCGCTTTGGTATCTCTCTGACCGGTTGGTGTAAACGGCCTAGAGTATTCTGATAAAACCGCTGTTCCCAAAGATGGGGCAGCGGTTTTTTTATATTTATTGCAAATTTTTTCTTTTTTGATGTTGCAAAATGTGACTGTTATTCGTTATAATAAGTGTAGGAAAGAAAACAGCCGAGAAGAATGGAGGACAACATGAAAAAGACGGTAAAATTCGCTGCGATGCTGTGCGCCCTGGTACTGCTGGCCGTGCTGGCCGGCTGCAATGACAAAACTGCCCAAACGCCAAAATATGAGACGATCACCGTGCAGATGCCGGAGCAGCAGGCTGAGGTGGCGGGAGAGAAGATTATTAAGGCGAAGCGGGCAATTTACAGCCTGTGGATGCTGACCGACGAGCATAACCTGTACAGTTGCCACTTTACCGAGGATAATCAGCCGGATATGACCACGCTGGAGCTAAAGTTCCAGGGGGTGCAGGATATCCTAGTTGATGAAACCAACTATGGCACATTATCGGTTCTGTTTGATGACGGGAGCTACAACCGCTATAATGTTCTGGAAATGAGCGGCCCTCAACAGCCAGATCCGCTACAAGAAGTAGCGGCGATCTCCTGTAATTCGGTCCTTTTTAAGGACGGCACTGTGCAGTATTACCGCATAGATTACGCCCCGGAGAAAACGGCGGAGGAATATAGCCAAACCGCCTGGCATACGCTGGAGGGCATTAAGGCCAAAGCAATCGCCGGTAGTGAGCGGGAACGAATGCTGGTGCTAGATGAAAATAATACACTGTGGAACTGCAGCAAGGAGGATGCTAACGACCGGCTGGAGGTCGCACAGAATGTGACGAGTTTCTGTTACAGCGCCTACAATAAAATGCGCTATCATGACGATATCTGGTACCGGACCGCGGATGGCGGGCTGTATCACCACCACTATGGATGGGGTGACCCCATTGGTACATCGGACACCCCCGAGGAGCAGCGGCCTGCCACTGACCAATATGATTTGCCCGGCGTGCCGGTAGCAACCGATGATGGTAATGTGCTGCTGCAGCAGGAGGATGGGACCTATCTGTTTTTGCAGGCTAACAGCGAAACGCCAAAGGTGTACACCATGGCGCTGAAAGGGGTGTATGCTGATGGAAGTCCCTTCAGCTACACAATAGCAGGCACCGATGGACGGCTGTATGACCACCTTGATGAAAGCACCGATTACCGCAACCCCTACGACGAGGTAGAGTGGGTGCTGGAGCTGCCGAATTAACAAAGCCGAATAAAGAAAGCTCCCCTGCCCTACTGCGGGCGGGGGAGCTTTTGGGTTTGCGGAAACTGCGGCCCTATGCCCGGTCTCATGCGAATTTTTCGGTTTTCAAGCGGGCAAATAGCTTATCCAGCGGGATGAACAGCACCGCCACCATAATAGCATTGCCGATCCCGTGCATGATATCATACGGGATACCGGAAATGAACCACGAAAGCGCCATATTCCAGCCGCCGATGAAAAGATAGACCGGCGAGCAAAGCAGCCCGAACAGCATCCCGTACACCGCCGCGACGATGATCCACAGGGGATAACTGCCCCACCGGGCCAACAGGCGCACCACAGCGTAGAGAATGATCCAGATGTAAAGATACATATACACCCATACATTAAAGCCGTAAAGCAGCACCTGCACCGCCACAAATACATAGATGATCAGCGGCGTCATGCGGGGAAAGTGCAGCGTGTATAGGATCAGCAGCAGGGTGACCGGCTCAAAATTGGGGATGAAGGACATGGCCTGCTTGGCGGCGATAAGCAGGGCCGACAGCATTGCCGCCAGCACCAGCTCCCGTGTTTTCAGCTTCATGCGACCGTTTTAATAGGTAGTAAGTACGATCTGGAAGGCATCGCCATCGGCAATGGGGGCAGAATCGACACCCACAGTAAGGTCATCGCCGTTGCCATCCTTAAAGCACCAGTACTGACGCTGGCTGTCATCGGCGGTAACGCCATCCACGGTGGTGACATAGAGGCCATACTGGGACTCAGTGCCCTCAACGAGTTTTTCCTGCTCCAGGGCGCCGCGCAGGAATTCGGCATCGGTGTGAATGGTGAAAACCTTATTCTCCACGCCCTCCTGCATCACGGTAACGGTGATGGTCTTGGCTCCTTCAATCGGGACGGGTTTTTTGGAGCCTTCGATGAAGAACAGCGCTGCTGCAATGAGTATCAGCACTACTGCTGCAATGATAAGAACTTTTTTGTTTTTCTGCATTTCTTTTTTTCCTCCTTAAAATAGACAAAGACTGCCCCCTTCGTGCAAAATGGGACAGCCAAACTGACCCGTCGGAGATGCTCCCCTGCGGGTCTTTTGTGCGTTTGACCAATTCCTCGTGGTACTTTTTTGCACCGCGGGCAGACCGGTCTTTCGGCTTCGGATCATCGCTTTGCTCCGTCTTCCCGGTTGCCCAGTGACATAAATGGAGGTCGGCTCCCCGTTACGGCGACGAGATCGCTCAGGACTTGCACCTGATTCCCTGCTCCCCTAATATAAGCGGAAGCGTCTGCCTGCATCTGATTCATTTGTCGTGTGTTAGAATACCATATTCATTCGATTTCGTCAAGTTATTCCAGAAACCGCAGCACCATGGGCGCGGCAGTGAGGAACCATGAGGCAAAGCGCTCCGGGGTGGTACGCAGCTCCTCCGTAAGCTGTGCGGGCGCGACCCAGCGCAGCTCCTCGATCTCTTCCGGATCAGGGTTAAAGGGACCACAGTGCCGCCCAAGGAGAACATGATCGTACTCGTATTCGTAGAGAGCATCATGGAAGCGATGGAGATAGACAAAGCTGCCAATCTCCCGCAGAGGGCAGGTAACACCCAGTTCTTCCATCAGACGGGCTTCGGCAGAGGGAATGGTTCCCTCCCCCACCCTTGGATGAGAACAGCAGGCATTGGCCCACAAGCCGCCGGAGTGGTACTTGCCTGGGGCGCGCTTTTGCAGCAGCAGCTCCCCACGATCATTGATGAGGAACACTGAGAAGGCCCGGTGCAAAAGCGGGACGGTATGGGCTCGCCGCTTATCTGCCGTACCGATGGGATTATCGAACACATCGACCAAAATCAGATTATCCAGTCGCTCGGTCATATCGTTCCTCCGTGAACGGAAAAGAGCCGCGTGGGGCACGGCTCTTTGGAATTTCTTTTACTGCTGCCCGGCAGCTTCCTTATCCTGCTGAATAAGCAGACGGACAGCCTCCACGGCGGCTTGACAGGCCAGGGCGGTATCGTGCTGCTCGGGATCGGGCAGGCCAAGCTTTTTGCGCTCCTGGTTCCAGCAGACATTCAGGATACAGCCGGCACGGGCTTCCTCCAGCGTAGCGCAGACAACATAAAGCGCAGCAGATTCCATCTCGCTGGAAAGGGTACCACCTTTTTTCCAGCACTCCCACTTATACTCCAGCATGGGGCCGACCGGCAGGCGGTCCGGCTCATGCTGGCCGTAGAAGGCATCCTTGCACTGGACGGTGCCGACATGCCAGCGGGCGCCAAGGTTTTTGGCGGCCTGGATAAGAGCGCAGGTAACATCGTGATCGGCGACGGCCGGGAACTCGATGGGCATATACTCGCGGGTGGTGCCCTCCATGCGGATGGCGCTGTTGGCGATGACAAGATCGCCACCCATGACCTTCAGATTGATGCCGCCGGTGGTACCGATGCGGATGAAGGTACGCACGCCGGTCTTGTAGCATTCCTCTACGCCGATGGCAGTAGATGGGCCGCCCATTCCGGTGGACATAACCATGACCGTTTCGCCATCAACTTTACCCAGCCAAGTGGTGTATTCGCGGTGCTGGCAGTAGAAGTGCGGCTCATCCAAAAACTGCGCAATCTTCTCCACACGGCCGGGATCGCCGGGCAGGATAACATATTTGGCGCCGTGGGTGTCATCGAAGCCTACATGATACATTTTCTCCATGATACTATCTCCTCCCTATTGCGGGTAAAATTACTGCTGATTCATCTCTTCCATCAGGCGCTGCTTGGTCTCCCACAGCTTCTGAGAAAGATCGACATAATAGGTGTGGGGGTACTCAAAGCGCTTGATCTCATCCCACAGGGTATCCATCTGGGCGACACAGTAGCTGCGGATCTCCTCCAGCGAAGGCGCCGTGTAGCACTGAACACCCTTCTTGAAGATCTGCACCTGGAGCTTTTCGGCACGGAAATTGGTGAGGGTCTTTTTCTTCCAAATGTCATTGGGATCGAAGATGGTGATGGGCTTGGTGTCATCCACCTCTTCGCCAGCCAACACGATGTAATCCGCCAGGGCCTTGCCATTATCCCGGCCATAGAAGCGATAAACCTCCTTGAAGCCGGGGGTGGTGATCTTCTGGGCGGTTTCGCTCAATTTGATTTTGGGCACCAGCTCGCCGCAGTGATTTTCAATGGCGACCAGCTTATAAACGCCGCCGAAAACCGGCTCATTTTTACTGGTGATGAGGTTTTCACCCACGCCGAAGGAGTCCAGCTTGGCATCCTGCAGCAGCAGGTCACGGATGATATATTCATCCAGCGAATTGGAGGCCATGATCTTGACATCGGAAAAGCCGGCCTCATCCAGCATCTTGCGGGCTTTTTTGGAAAGGTAGGCCAAGTCGCCGCTATCCAAACGGATGCTCTTTGGACGGAAGCCCTTGGGCAGGACGACCTCATTGAATACCCGGATGGCATTGGGCACACCGGATTTGAGGACATTGTAGGTATCCACCAGCAGGCAGCAGTTATCGGGGTAGGTCTCGGCATAGGCCTTAAAGGCCTCATACTCGTTTTCGAAGGCCTGAACCCAGCTGTGGGCCATGGTGCCGGAGGCCGGAACGCCCATCATGCGGTCGCTGATGGTACAAGCGGTGCCGGCACAGCCTGCGATATAGGCAGCACGGGCACCCAGCATAGCGCCATCGTACCCCTGGGCGCGGCGGGAGCCAAATTCCACAATGGCTCGCCCCTGCGCCGCCCGGATAAGACGACTGGCCTTGGTGGCAATGAGCGTCTCAAAATTAAAGGTGACGAGCAACATGGTCTCCACCATCTGTACCTGCTCCAGCGGGCCGCGGACGGTAATAATCGGCTCATTGGGGAAGATGGGGGTGCCTTCCTTGATACTCCAGACATCGCAGCGGAACTTGAAATTCCGCAGGAAGTTGAAGAAATCCTCCGAGAAGCAGCCCTTTTTACGGAAGTACTCGATGTCCTCCTCGGTAAAAGAAAGGCCGTTGATAAGTTCGATGATCTGCTGCAGGCCGGCATAGATGGCAAAGCCACCGTTTTCCGGCACACGGCGGAAAAAGACATCAAACACGGCGATCTTATCCTGAATGCCGGCATGAAAGTACCCATTCACCATGGTGTATTCATAGTAGTCAGTAAGCAGGGTCAGGTTGCGTTCACGGGTGATATAATCGCTCATAATGGTAAAACATCCTTTCTTCCGCTGGTTTAAGTGGTTTTGACCGACAGCGCCACACCCTGTGGAACAGTAAGGGTGGCCTGTTCGGTGTAGGTAGCAAAGGGGTCATCGGTGGCGGGATCCTGCTGGGCGTGGAACACCAAAATGCTGACGGTAACAGGGTAACTGCCCGCTTCTGGCAAGGAATCCGGATAGGCATACAGCAGGTATTCCCCAGCCCTGAGGACCGGAGTAGTGAGCAGCACGGTGCCATCGGCCAGAGTGTAGCGCACACGCATCACACATTCATTTCCTGGGGTGTTTTCCAGCAGCAGCGGCAGGCTGCCATCCTTCCCCATAGCCAAGCTGCCATTAAAGAGATACCAAAAGTATTCCGGAGTGGTGTTCTGTGGGGCATTTTCGTAGCCCGGCAGACGGCCAGTATGGATGGTGGTATCCGCCATTTCGGTGGGGGTGGGTTCCGGCGGGGGAGATCCCCCCTGAGGGAGAAGCAGCGCCAGCGCCAAACCAATGCCGACAGCTACCGCAGCGACCAACAGCGTGGAAATAATCTTTTTCGCCACGGTCATACGCCTACCCCCTCTCTTTTTCCACCAGAATCAAAAAGAACGCTAATATTATAGCGCAATTTGTGCCAAAACACAACAGTTATGACAGAAAAACCCCCGGCCACAGCGGATCGGGGGTTATAAGTGAACTGGCTTACGGGGCCTGGGTATTACCGCCCCCCTGACTATCGGAGGGGGTGAGCGTATCTACCCGGCCGGCGGTACCGGTATTAAACTCGGTGCCGGAAACACTATCATTCATGATGGTAGTGACAGAGTAGAGATAAAAATCCTTGCCGTTTTTGCGCAACTCATACAGCATGTACTTGGAAGGAGTCTCCTCCAGGTTGCCTTTGCTATCGTAATTGATACTGAGCACTGTGGTGGGCGGCACATAGCCTACGGTAAGCTGGCAGCTATCCTGCTTCATCGCGATTTTTTCCACGCTGGGGGTGGCAAAGCCGGTCATGGCGATGATGGGCACATGATAGGAAGCAATATCGCTATCGTACTGATAGGCATTTTCCATATCACCGATGGTCATATGCTCCAGCTTGATATCTGGGCCAAACAGACTGGCAGCCTGAGCGTCCACATCCGCCGCCGGGATGACCATGCGGCTGTACTCATCAAATTCGTAGCTGCCGCGGCGTTCGCCCAGCATACAGGCCCACAGACTGCTTTGCAGCAGAAACTCGTTATCACAGGTAGCTGGGTCGGTAAAATCGGGCGGGTCGAACATGACCACTGGCAGCAGCATCTGCTCGTACTTGGTCTTTTGGGCGGTGTTATCCGCCAGATTGCGGGTAAGGCCATAGCACCAATTAAACACGGTGCATAGCCCAATAACGCACAGCACGATAAAAACGAGGCCAATCGGCGCCGCGTGACGGTTACGGGCATTCGTTTTCTCTGTACTCATAGCAGGTTCCTTTCCTTACAAGGGGCGTGGTGTCAATCCTTTTCCTTGGCCTTTTCGGCCTCCTTTTCAGGGTCCGGAGCAAGGATGACGCGCATTTTTTCGATCTTCTGTTCTTCCATTTCCAGCACGGTAAAGGTAAGCCGGCCAAGCTGGAAGGTCTCGCCAACGGCAGGGATGTGCTCCAGCACCGAAAGCGCCAGACCATTCATGGTATCGTAGTCGTCTTCCTCAATATCGGCGGGATGGTAGTCGATTTCATCCAAGAAGTCATCCACCGGCATATCACCGCTGATCTCGTAGGTATCGGGGGTCACCTCGGTGAACTCGGTGACGACTTCATCACGCTCATCGTAGATCTCACCGACCAGCTCCTCCAGGACATCCTCCATGGTGACGATGCCCAGCGTGCCGCCGTAGTCATCCATAACAATGGCGATATGCACCTTTTTGCGCTGAAATTCCGAGAGCAAACGGGCAATTTTCATGCTGCGATGCACATACATCGGCTCGGTCATCAGTTTTTTGATATCGAAGTTCTTATTCAGCAGGGCAGCTTGCAGAATATCACGGGTATGCACTACACCGATGATGTGATCCACTGTCTCGCTGTAAACGGGAATGCGGGAAAAGCCTTCCTCGGTGATGACCTGCAGTACCTCCTGCGGGGTGGATTCCTCATCGATGGCAACCATATTGACACGCGGGGTAAGGATATCCTCCACGGTGGTATCATTGAACTCCAAAGCGGACTGTACCAGCTCTTTTTCCTGCTCCTCCAGCACGCCCTCCTCTTCGATGGTATCCAGCATATACATCAGTTCCTGCTCAGTGATGGTGGGCTGCTCCTCGCCGTCCTCCTTTTTCTTGAAGGGCTGCATGAGCCGCAGGAACAAAAAGCTGAACGGGGTAAAGATGACCATAAGGATACGCAGCACCCCGGCAAACGCCATCGAAATGCTCTCGGCGTTCATCTTGGCAAAGCTCTTGGGGATAATTTCGCCGAAGGTGAGAACGACAAGGGTGGAAGTACCGGTGGCAATCGCAACCGCATAATTTTTGAAGTACGCAGTGGCGATCACTGTGACCAATGAGGAAATGGCGATATTAACAAGGTTATTGCCGATAAGGATGGTCGCAATCAGCTTATCGTATTGCGCGGCCACCTTTACCGCCTGTGCGGCACGCTTATTGCCGTCCTCGGCCATGGTGCGCAGACGGATCATATTGGCCGCGGAAAACGCGGTCTCGGATGCGGAAAAGAAAGCGGATAGCATTAACAGAACCAGAATAAGTAGGTAGGTTGTACTGCCTATGTCGTCCAAAAAAATACACACTCCTTGTTTGAGTAAAAATGTTGATAGCACCATCACAGGGGACGGTGTTATTTTATATTGTAGCAAAAAGAGGATAATGCGGCAAGCCTATGGATAAAATGTTCAGGTTTTATTCACAGCTTGGTGATAAAAGGCGGGGCACGGGTAATTTGCTCTCCCCTGCCCCGCTGGCTTACGCTAAGGTGATTATTCCTTGCCTTCCTTCTTGGCTTCCATCTTGGCGATGGCATCCTTACGGGAAAGATTGATGCGGCCCTGCTGGTCGATCTCGGTAACCATGACGAGGATCTCATCGCCGACGGATACCACATCCTCCACCTTTTCCACGCGCTTCGCATCCAGCTTGGAGATGTGGACAAGGCCTTCCTTGCCGGGAGCGATCTCAACAAAGGCGCCGAAGTTCATCAGACGGGTAACAACGCCTTTATAGATAGCACCGACTTCGGGATCATTGACAATGGTCTCGATGATATTGATAGCGGTGCGGCAGTCATCGATATCAATGGCGGAAACAAATACATGGCCGTCATCCTCAATGTCGATCTTGACATTGCACTCGGCGCAGATCTTCTGGATGGTCTTGCCGCCGGAGCCGATGACCTCGCGAATCTTATCGGGATCGATGGTCATGCTGAGCATCTTGGGCGCGTACTTGGAAAGCTCAGGCCGCGGAGCGGGGATGGCCTTGAGCATAACCTCATCGAGGATATAGTTGCGGGCCTTGTGGGTCTTGGCAAAGGCCTCTTTAATAATCTCGGGAGTCAGGCCGTCGATCTTGAGGTCCATTTGGATAGCGGTGATGCCCTTCTTGGTGCCGCCCACCTTAAAGTCCATATCGCCGAAGAAATCTTCGACGCCCTGAATATCCACCATGGTCATCCAGCGGTCGCCCTCGGTAATAAGGCCGCAGGAGATACCGGCAACAGGGGCCTTGATGGGAACACCGGCATCCATAAGAGCCAGGGTGGAACCACAGATGGAGCCCTGAGAAGTGGAGCCGTTGGAGGAAAGAACCTCAGAAACAAGACGCAGAGTGTAGGGGAACTCCTCCACGCTGGGAATCACAGGCTCCAGGGCGCGCTCAGCCAGGGCGCCGTGACCAATCTCACGACGGCCGGGGCCGCGGCTGGGACGGGTCTCACCAACGGAGTAGGAGGGCATATTATACTGATGGATATAGCGCTTACTGGTCTGCTCATCGATGCCATCGAGGATCTGAGCCTCACGGATGGTACCCAGGGTGGCGATGGTCAGAACCTGGGTCTGACCGCGGGTGAACATACCGGAGCCGTGAACACGGGGAATAATGCCAACTTCGGCATCCAGCGGACGGATCTCATCCATACCACGGCCGTCTACGCGCTTGCCGTCATCCAGCAGCCAGCGGCGCACCACGAACTTCTGCAGTTTGTAGATGCACTCATCCAGCATGGCGCCCTGCTCAGGGTATTTCTCATCATACTCGGCATGCAGGCGGTCATAGATGGGGCGCATACGCTCATCACGGATGTTCTTATCATCAGTATCCATGGCAGCACGGACATCCTCGATGAATTCATCCTTGATGGCTTCGAAGAGATCGTGATCGATCTCCTGAGATTCAAAGGTGAACTTGGGCTTGCCAATCTCGGCCTGGACTTCCTTGATGAAAGCGACCATCTTCTGCACCTCGGCAAAGCCCTTCATGATGGCTTCCAGCATGGTATCGTCATCCACCTCATTGGCGCCGGCCTCGATCATGCAGACCTTTTCGGCGGTGCCGGCTACGGTGAGCTGAAGATCGCTCTTCTGGCGCTGCTCGGCATTGGGGGTAAGGATGATCTCGCCATCTACCAAGCCGACATTAATACCGGCGATGGGCCCATTCCAGGGAATATCGGAGATGGACAGCGCCATGGAGGCACCGATCATACCGGCAATCTCCGGCACACAGTCGGGATCAACGGAGAGAACGGTCATCACAACGGAAACATCATTGCGCATATCCTTGGGGAACAGCGGGCGGATGGGACGGTCTACCACGCGGCTGGAAAGCACGGCCTTATCGCTGGGGCGGCCCTCCCGCTTCAGGAAGGAACCGGGGATCTTGCCCACGGCGTACAGCTTCTCTTCAAAATCAACAGAAAGCGGCAGGAAATCAATGCCGTCACGGGGTTTAGCGGAAGCGGTGGCATTGACCAGCACGGTGGTCTCGCCATAGCGGACCAGCACAGAACCGCCGGCCTGGCAGCACATCTTGCCGGTCTCAAAGGTCATCTTGCGTCCGGCAAATTCGGTTTCAAATACGCGGAAGTTTTCAAACATCTTTTTTCTCCTTACTTTGTGTCTTTTGGTCAGACGGCTCCGCTTTCGTTTTAGCAATAAAGCCTTCCTCCGGGGAAGATTTTTGCCTTCCGGGGGAACGATTCACTGCTAAACACGAGGGCAAAAGCCGCCCTGCTTACCTATAAAAAATGGGCTAAAAACCGGCTAAGAGGGCAGACGGAATCCCCGCCTGCCCTCCGGCAGTTTTGCTTACTTACGCAGACCCAGCTTGGCAATGATCGCGCGGTAACGCTCGATATCCTTCTTCTTGAGGTAGTTCAGCAGGTTTCTGCGGTGACCAACCATCTTGAGCAGACCACGATTGGAATGGAAGTCCTTGGGGTTCTGCTGCATGTGCTTGGTCAGGCTGTTGATGCGGCTGGTGAGAACAGCGATCTGAACTTCAGGGGAACCGGTGTCGCCCTCGTGGGTCGCGTACTCAGTAATAATCTTGTTCTTTTCTTCCTTGAGAATCATGTTATTTCACCTCATAAATTATTTACGCCAAGATCTGAGCATCGGGATCGGTGAAGTTCCCACAGGGAACACTCCCAAATACCGGGATCCGGTCATATCAATATGGAATTATAGCATATAATACGGCTGCTGTAAAGTGCTTTTGGGCGGATTTTTACGGCTTTTTATGGTGCTTTTCGGTGGCCAGTACGGTGGAGCGCAGCAGCATGGTGATGGTCATGGGGCCTACCCCACCGGGGACCGGCGTGAGCCAGCCCGCCACGGGGGAAACGCTCTCGAAGTCCACATCCCCGCACAACTTGCCCGCCGCATTGCGGTTCATCCCCACATCGATGACCACGGCGCCGGGTTTGACCATCTCTCCGGTGACAAGCCCAGCCTTGCCCACAGCGGAAATCAGAATATCCGCCCGGCGGGTCACCTCCGGCAGATTCTTGGTCCTGCTGTGGCAAATGGTAACGGTAGCATTGCGGTGCAGAGCCAAAAGTGCCATGGGTTTTCCTACAATATTGCTGCGCCCAATGATGACACACTCCTTGCCGGCCATGTCTACACCGGTGCTATCGATGAGGGTGAGAATACCACTGGGAGTACAGGGAGCAAAAAAGTAATCCCCAATGACAATACGACCCACATTCTGCGGATGGAAAGCGTCCACATCCTTTTCGGGGTCGATCGCGGATAGGATCTCCTTTTGATCCAGATGAGCGGGCAACGGCAGCTGCACCAAAATGCCATCGATCTCTTTCCGGCCATTCAGTTCGGCAATAAGGGCAAGCAGTTCCTCCCTGCTTGTATTTTCCGGCAGGGTGTACTGCTCGGAGTGAATGCCGAGCTCGTCACAGGCCTTGTGCTTATTCCGCACATACACCTGGGAAGCGGGGTCCTCTCCCACCAGTACCACAGCCAGGCCGGGGGTGATGTCCTCCGCTTTCAAAGCCTCTACCTGGATTTTCAACTCGGCGCGGCACTGGGCCGCCACCGCTTTTCCATCAATGATCTTCGCGCTCATGGGGTTCCTCTTTCTGTTCCGGTTGGGCTACGGGCTTCTTTTCCTTCTTTTCGGCCAACTTGGCATCCAGGGCGGCTATCCGCTCCCGGCTTTCCTTGGTATCCACATAGCGGCCCAGGGTAAAGCGCGGCTTTTTCTGCCCCTCAATATACTCCAGCGTCATGGGCTTGCGGCTCCACAGGAAGATAAAGAGCATCAACCCGGCGGCAACGATAAACAGCACGCCGCCCAGCGCTTGGGAAACCCGCACACTGCCCCACATCAGGCTATCGGTGCGCAGGCCCTCCACAAAGAAGCGCCCCAAGCCATACCAGGCGGTATAGCCCAGTGCGATCTGGCCATCGTAGCTGCGGCGCGGGAACAGCCACAGCAGCAGGATCGCCACACCGATAAGGTTCCACAAACTCTCGTATAGGAAGGTGGGGTGCACCGGCAGGGTGGGATCCACCATAATGCCCTGGGCGGCCAGCGCCGCCTGATGTCGGGAAAGATAGGCGGAGATGGTATCTGATGTCATACCCCAGGGGAGGGTGGTATTGGTACCAAAGGCCTCCATATTGAAAAAATTGCCCCAACGGCCAATCGCTTGTCCCAACATGACGCCGGGAAAGGCCGCATCCGCTACCGGCAGCATGGGAAGCCTTTTGATGCGGCAGACAATGAACGCCACAATAAGTGCCCCGATGATGCCGCCATAGATGGCCAGCCCGCCACCACGCAGGTTGAATACTTCCTTTAGGTTATCTTTATAATTATCCCACTGGAATGCCACATAATAGGCCCGCGCGCCCACAATGGCACCAACCATAGCCCACAGAATGACATCCAGCCCCTCATCCGGGTGGATGCCGCAGGTGCGGTTATGGGAAAGATAGACCCATAACCCCAGGCCAAAGCCCACCGCGATAATCACACCGTACCAGTAAATATCCAAATTGCCGATGGAAAACGCCACCCGGCTAATGGGAAGCTCCCACCCCAGACCGGGAAACCGCAGAATTTCCATGGTACTCACTTCCTTTACGCTGATAGTTTTTGCTTTTACGATTTATTATAACATAGCCCCAGCGGTATTTCTATTCTCATTTATAAATTTTTGTGCACATCGGCTTGTTCTGTGCTATAATGACCGAAATGACCCTTTGACATCCGTCCAAGATAAAAGGAGCTGTATTCCATGACAGAACTTCTCATCCGGCTATTTATCCGTGATAAAAACAATGTGCAGGATCCCACGGTGCGCCAGCAATATGGCACGCTCAGCGGGTTGACCGGCATCTGCCTGAATATCCTGCTGTTCCTGGGCAAGCTGGTGGCCGGTACTGTTTCCGGTTCCATTGCCATCACGGCCGATGCTTTCAACAACTTATCCGATGCCGGCTCCTCGGTGGTCACGCTCATTGGTTTCCGACTAGCAGGACAAAAGCCCGACCGGCGCCACCCCTTCGGCCACGGCCGGGTGGAGTACCTCTCCGGGTTGGCCGTTTCGGTGGCCATCCTGCTGATGGGCTTTGAGCTGGGCAAAACCTCCTTCGAGAAGATTCTCTCCCCTGCCCCAGTGGAATTTTCGCTGTTGCCTGTCATCATCCTGCCAGTCTCCATATTGGTCAAGGGCTGGATGTACCTCTTTAATCGCAAGCTTGGCAAAAAGCTGGATTCCGCCGCCATGATGGCCACAGCTATCGACAGTCTCAGCGATATGGTTTCCACCGGCGTGGTGCTGCTGGGCACCCTGATCGGGCACTTCTTTAATGTCCAACTGGATGGCTGGCTGGGTATTTTGGTCGCTGTATTCATCCTGTATACCGGCTACAATGCCATGAAAGATACCATTGATCCTCTGCTGGGCCGGGCACCTGATCCCGAGCTGGTAGAGGGCATCCGCCGCCGGGTACTGGCCCCACAGGAAATTCTCGGCCTGCACGATCTTATTGTCCATGATTACGGTCCCGGCAGGCTGTTTGCCTCGCTGCACGCCGAGGTGGATAAAAACGGCGATATATCCGCCATTCACGATGTCATTGACCGGGTAGAGCGGCAGATTCTGCACGAACTGGGCTGTGAAGTCTGCATCCATATGGATCCCATTGCCGTGGGCGACCGAAAGACAGCGGAATGCCGCACTATGGTGGCTCGGCTGCTGGCCGGGATTGACCCCAGGCTGACAATGCACGATTTTCGCATCACCAGCGGCCCCGACCACACCAACCTCATCTTTGATGTGGTGCGTCCACTGGATTCTTCCTATACCAGTGAAGAGTTGGAAGAACACATCCGGCAGGCGGTAGCGGCACTGGAGGGCAGCTATTACGCGGTCGTCACCGTAGATACCCCAAGAGTATAAAGCAGAAAAATGGCCGGGATTCTGTTCAGGATCCCGGTCTTTTATTGCTCCATGTCATGTCATCCTCAGCAAAGGGAAGCTCCTGCAGCACCACCTCCCGGATGAACCGGAAGGTTTCCTCCTCCCCATTATCCCGCAGCATTGACAGGATAAAATGCAGCTTGCGGGCCGTCACCGGATGCATCCAGCGGTTATCCCCCGCCCGCTGCAGATATTCCAGCGGGGCGCCATCGTGGTATTGCTCCCCCAGGTAGGTCCGGCTGGCGGCAATGCGGTCCATACACATCTCCACAAAGAATTCGGTCGGCATCTCCAGCGGCTCATATTGGTGGGTTACCGGGCTCACATCGGTCCAGTACTCAAAATGGTGGCGGTTGCGTCCCTTATGGTGCATCCACGCCAGCGAATAGCCATTCTCCCGGCGCTCCTGCTGCGTAGGGCTAAAGGTCCCCTGGTAATACTTCGCACCACGCCAGAATTCCGTTGGAGAATATTTGGAAAGATCGTGGGTAAGCCCCCGCCAGTACAGTCCCACCTGGAAGCAGTACTTCTGCACCAGGTGCCGGTGATGGGTAATGGTTCTAAAATGTCTGATGGGATGCATCTGCTCCCCCCTCTCTGCTTTACTCCGTTCATTATTATAATTCAACGGTCAAAGGATTGCAAACCCCAATGCAAAACGCTATAATAAAACACACACACGCTAAAAAGGAGTTCTCCCCATGACGATAAACGGTAAAAAATACATTGTAAAGGTCCCCACCAGCAAAACCACCAACGATTTTCAATTTGATGAGCTGCTGCCGGCCTTCCGCAAATACTGCGCCAAGGTAGCACAGAACCAGGCCACCCGCATTGCCGGGTATACCAATACACTGGAAGTCCCCCAGGTGATGAGCTGGGCCGCCCTGCTGCAGGATCTTACTGGTCAGTTCACTGAATGTCTGGGCTATATCGAGCGCATCAACCGCATCCCCACCGATGAGGCAGGCAAGTTCCTGCTCCCCCGCGCTATTTATGAAGACTTCCGCACTTTGAATGAAGTCATCAGCTGTGTGGGGCCCGCCGCCTGGAACCAGTGGGATGAAACCAGCAAGCTATACTGGAAAAGCTGCGTCCCCCGGATGCGAATGCTGATTGAGAATGCCAAAGTGATTGAAGAATAAGGGAAAAAACTTTTTTCGGTTTTCCCGCAAAAAGGACTTGATTTTTTACCGGATCTATGGTACTATAATCAAGCCGAAACGAAAGTCTCGGTATAAAATCTGGGTGTGGCGCAGGTGGTAGCGCGCTACCTTGGGGTGGTAGAGGCCGCTAGTTCGAGTCTAGTCACTCAGACCAAGTAAAAAGGACGCCGACCGGCGTCCTTTTTTACTTGGTCTGAGTGACTTTTGGCGTATTTCTTTGCGCAATCAATATCAGTGTCAACCCCCGCTCTGTTCTCATTTTATAGGAATGGAGCGGGGGGCTTTTATTAGGATTCAATATCTTTTTAATAATGCCGGGGAAGGAATATCATGGAGATGTCGCTGCGGTTGGCTCCCCATTTGTAGAATTATCGATAATCGTCCAAACGCCGCTTTCGGTATCTTCAATTAGGTAGAAAAACTGATCGATGTTACCATCATCCAAAAATGTTTTTGTATGGTCATATTCCACATAGTATTTTGCTCTTACCGCTAAAAAGTGTTCAGCGAGGTAATCATCTGTCCACCCGCGGGACTGCGCAAGCTCACTTCCGGTATAGCGCTCAATCATTCGCTTTGTTTCGGTCTCATCAACAGCGATCTCGTCAATTCGGACAGTCAAAGTGTATTCTTTCTTAATTTGCCCTTCAATTGCACTTTGTACGGTTTCGATTGGATAAGCAGACGGTTTTTGCAGCCAAGTGTCAAACAAGCCATATTCATACGCTGCAAAGCCACAGAGTGCCAGCGAAGCGATGATAGCAGCAGCAAGTATAAAGGTGTGCTTCAGACTTCTGATTTTCTTTCCCGAGCTATTATTCATAAATCTGCCCTCCTTTGCTTCAATAATATATTTATCATCGATCTTTTCGAATGCATCAAGGATCAAATCCGCATTCATAAAACACCCTCCTTTTCTAAATATTTGAGCAGTTTTGCTCTTGTCCGATGGAGCATCGATTTCACCTTACTATTGCTAAAGCTAAAATCTGCACTGATTTTATCAATTGGATCTAAATACCAGTAACGACAGAGAAGAACCTGTCGTTCTGTTGGGGCCAGTGTGCCAAGAAACCGGTTGATCTGCGCTGAGAGTTCGCCCGCAATGACACTGTCCTCTACCGAAAGATTGGATGGGACACATTCCGAGAGCTCATCCAGCACAAGAGCAACTTCGTCACCGCCTCGCTTATCCCTGTGGGCATCCCGCCATTTTTTCAGCGAAACGCTCCTGGTGATCCTGCCCAAAAAGGTTCTTAGCATATTCGGGCGGTGCGGCGGCATAGCGTTCCATGCGCCAAGGTATGTATCATTGACACTTTCATCCGCATCCTCTTGGTCGTGAAGGATGTTATAAGCGATATAGTAACAGTAGCTTCCATACTTTTGCTCTGTAGCGCTAATTGCCTTCTCGTTCCGCTCCCAATATAAATCAATAATCTTGCTATCTTCCATTACTCCACCTCCTAGTTTGAAATAAAGCCCTTTCACCCCTATGCTACCTGTTTTTCTGGTTTGGTCGCGTTATCTTTAATACTATCACCATATTTTTTAACGGGCAATGATAGCAGCTGTTCTTTCCTCTTCGATGAGCTTACCGGTGAATGGGTTTGGGGCTACGGATTCCCTTGGAAGTTCTGGATGACTCAGAATAGCAAGGAAAGTCGAGAGATCATTCTCCCGGCACGGTATAATGTACCCGTAAGGAGTTGAGAAGAATGAAGGAACAGGTTTTGGCTGTCCAGCGGATGCAGGACTACATAGAAAAGAACAAAACAGAGGAAATCAGCCTATCCGATCTTGCGCGGGCATCGCTGTTTTCACCGTGGTATGCCTACCGGTTGTTCCGGGATTACCTCGGTCTGACACCGGCCGAGTATATCCGCAAATACCGGCTCACACAGGCGGCAGACCAGCTTCGTAGCGGTGAGTTCAAGGTCATCGACGCGGCCTACAATGCTGGGTTTAGCAATGTGGACACCTTCACGCGGGCATTTTACCGGGAGTTCGGACTGAACCCGAGCGACTATATGAAAAATCCCGTTCCTGTCCCGTTCTTCATTCCTTACGGTGCAAAATATCGTGAACTGAGAAAGGAGAATATCGACATGTCCAACATTCAGCCGATTTTTATACAGGCTATCCGCAAGCCGGAACGCCTGTGCATCATCAAGCGCGGTCAGCGTGCAGAGGACTATTTCCCCTACTGCGAGGAAGTCAGCTGCGATGTGTGGGGCATCCTCATGAGCATGAGATCGCTCTGCGGAGAGCCTGTTTCCATGTGGTTGCCCGAAAAGTACAAAAAACCGAACACCTCCACCTATGTGCAGGGCGTGGAGGTCGAAACCGATTATAAGGGGATGATCCCGGAGGGCTTCGACACCATTCATCTGCCGGAGGCGGAATACCTGATGTTTCAGGGGCAGCCCTTCCGTGAGGAGGATTACTGCGAAGCCATCCGCACTGTGCAGATGGCAATGGACAGTTATGATCCGTCCGTCATCGGCTACCGCTGGGACGATGAGAACCCGCGCATCCAATTGGAGCCTCGCGGTCAGCGCGGCTATATCGAGCTGCGGGCCGTCAGGAGGATCGCGAAATGAGCGAGGCGATTTTTGTCGAAGGACTGACCAAAGCCTATCACGGCAAAACCGTGGTTGATCATCTGAATCTCTCCGTGAAGAGCGGTACGGTATTTGGGCTGCTCGGCGCAAACGGCGCCGGAAAAAGCACCACGATCGAATGCATACTTGGCACAAAGCAGGCAGATAGCGGAACAGTGCGTCTGCTTGGAAAAGACCCAAAGAAGAAACGCCGCACACTTTTTCAGCGCATCGGCGTGCAGTTTCAGGAGGGCGACTATCATAGAGAAATCAAGGTTTCAGAGCTTTGTGAGGAAACAGCAAGCCTTTACCGCAGCCCCGCCGATTGGCGCAATCTATGCGAGCAGTTCGGAATCGGGGATAAGGCAAACACAGCGGTAAAAAGTCTTTCGGGCGGCGAACGCCAGCGGCTTTTTATCGTACTGGCGCTGATCCCGCAACCGGAGCTGGTGTTTCTCGACGAGCTGACCACCGGCCTTGACGCAAAAGCGCGGCGCAGCGTGTGGAAAACGCTGGAGGGCTTAAAAGAACAGGGCCTTACGATTTTCCTGACTTCTCACTTTATGGATGAAGTGGAAGCGCTGTGCGATGAGATCTGCATTTTGAAAAATGGTACTCCCGTTTTCCGCGGAACTGTAGAGCAGGCAAAACAGCAGTGCGGCTGCGAACACTTTGAGGATGCTTATTTGCAGCTTTCGGATGAGGAGGTGGACGCATGAAACGCTTTTTTACCTATCTGAAAACGGAGCTGAAGCTCAGCCTGCGGGACATGAATATGCCGATCTTCGCCGTCATCATGCCGCTTGTGATCTTCATCATCCTTGGCATCATTTACGGCACAAAACTCGCCTATGACGGAGCAAGCTATACATTCATGGAACAGTCATTCGGAGCTGTCAGCGCGGTTGCCATTTGCGCAAGCGGACTCATGGGCCTACCGTTGGCTGTCTCTGGCTTACGGGAGATGAAAATTCTCAAACGGCTGCGCGTCACGCCGGTCAGCCCAGTGTTCGTCCTAGGCGTTGAACTCACCATGTATATCATCTACTGTATCGTGTCGTTGGCAACGCTGTCCATAGTAGCGTTTTTGTGGGGCATTCGGCTGCATGGTTCGCTTCTCGCTTTTCTTGGAAGTTGGGCACTTACTATGCTTTCAACTCTGTCCATTGGTATGCTGGCTGGCGGTGTAGCAAAAGACACCAAGCAGGCCAGCGTCATTGCCTCGATCCTCTATTTCCCCATGCTGATCTTTTCCGGCACGACGCTGCCTCTCGAGGTCATGCCAAAGGCAATGCAGAAGATCGTCAGCGTTTTCCCGCTGACGCAGGGACTTACGATGATGAAAAATACATTTTTAGGTATCAACACGGGAAGCATCCTGTTACCGATTGGTGTAATGATTGGCGTTACCGCCCTTTGCGCCGCCCTCGCTATTCGTTTCTTCCGTTGGGAATAAGCTCCATATTAGAAAAGACGCCTATCTGGTGTCTTTTTTATTTTGTCTAAGTGGAAATTAACATTTCAGCGCGAAAAACAGGGCTTTTTGAATGTTCCCATTCCTACTTGACAATTCCCTCTATCTGAACTACAATAAACTAACTAATATTAGTTAGTTTATTGTAGTTGTCATAGGATGGTGAATAAATGCGGCAGGAAGATACTCGGCAAAAAATACTGGATAAAGCGCTGGAGCTCTTTGCGGCGCAGGGATACGATTCTGTCAGTGTGGGAGAGATTGCCCAGGCCGTTGGCATCAAAGCGCCATCGCTTTACAATCACTTCCCCGGCAAGCAGGCTATTTTTGATGCCATCGTGGAATCCACCGCAGCACAGTATGAGGCCGATACCGATAAGATCAACATTCATGTGCAGAATGTGGTACAGGATATTCCCGTTTTCACCGAGATCACAGAGGGTGCTCTTTTTGAAAAGGTGCGGCAGATTTTCGAATACTCTCTCCACAATGAAGCTATCAGCCGCTTCCGCCGCATGATGGTCCGGGAGCAGTTCCGCTCGCCGGAGCTGGCCGCACTGTACTCCCGGCGCTATGTGAATCGCATTTTGGAGTACCATGCCGGTATTTTCCGCGCTCTCATTGCCGCCGGTGAGATACAGGCAGAGGATCCCGATACCCTGGCGATGATGTATGTCGCCCCTGTATTAACGCTCATAGGGGTATGTGACCGCCAGCCGGAAAAAGAAAGTGAATGCCTGGAAAAACTCCGCAAACATGTTCGGCTCTTTTTTCGCATGGTCCACAGCCATACATTCTAAAAGCGTAAACCCTAACATTCCATAAATACCAAAGGAAGCCAATCGCTAAGACACAGCGCTGATCGTTAAATAGATCCAGTGCTGCATTCTGCCTTTGGCAAAAGCATTCCACGGTCAAAGGAAGTGAACGATACATATGCCGCAGATGAACAAGGGCGGAAAATTCATTTTTGGGGAGTCGATAATCCACCCCAACGGACTGGTACATCTCCCGCCACAAGCAATTGAAGAATACCGGATCACTACAGAAGGAAAGGTGTATCTGTTCACCGGAAGTAAAAGCACCGGCGGCTTTTGCGTAACACGGCAGGAGCTGCTCCTGCCATCAAAGCTCGGACATATCTTAACCGAAATGCCGGAACTTTTGCACTACGAAGTCCCAGCTGGTACATTCCTCCCCTACAAAGGGCGCGCCTATTGTTGGATCGAGATTTCGGAAACAGGAGCGATTCAACTCACAGAAAAAATGCTGAATTTTCTGCACCTGGAACCCGGATTGCGGCTCTTATCCATCCGCAGCAGCGATATTGCCTTTACCATGGGGGCAAAAGGACCGCTGCTGGAACGGGCAGGACATTTCCAGGGAGAAATTCCTCTGTTCTGAAAAACAAAAGGAGCAAAAGCATATGAAAAAATCATTGATACAAAAGCTGGGGCTACTCGGCATCGTCAGTTTTCTATCCTACACAGCGGCGGTTCTCTTCTCTCCGCTGGCCTATCCCGGTTACAACTGGATGGCACAGGCTGTCAGCGACCTAAGCGCCGCGAACGCCCCTTCCCTGGGGCTCTGGAACCAATTGAGCGCCTTTTATAATGTATGCGAGGTCGTCTGCGCCACCGTTGTCTGCATCGGCATACAGGGGCAGAAGACCCGCCTGCTGCGCACCGGTATTTATCTGTTCGCCATCATGGAGTGGATCTCGGCCGTCGGCTACCGGATGTTCCCTCTGAGCGACAGCGGCTACGCCGGCGCCTTTCAGGATATCATGCACATGGTGGTCACCGCCATCGTTGTTCTTTTTTCCATCGTATCGCTCAGTATTATTATTGCCGCCGGGGCAAAAAACAGGAGCTGCCGCTCCTATGGCCTATGCGCCGGTATCGCCCTGGGCATGATGCTCATTGGCGCCCTGGGCATGAAGCTTGTGCCTGCCGAATACTTCGGCATTGTGGAGCGGTTCAGCGTATTTGCGGCAACGGGTTTCAATGCGGCGCTGGGTATTCATCTGTTTTGTATGGGGCACCCTACGGAAAGCGAGGAATGAAGGCAATGGATAGCGTAAAAACCACCCTGATCCACGACCTGACACCATCCCAGCTTTCCCGCCTCCTGCCGGAATCAAGCGGGTATACTGTTATTGATGCCAACCATAAAGCGGCGTTTTGCCAGGGCTGCTTTGGGTGCTGGCTCAAATCCCCTGGCCAGTGCGTAATAAAAGACAGTCTCCAAACGGTCAGTACGGAAATTGGGTGCAGCCAGCAGGTCATCATTTTCTCCCGGTGCTGCTACGGTGGGTTCAGCCCTGCCGTCAAGCGGGTATTGGATCGCTCCATCGCGGTCAGCCTGCCGTTTTTCACCTACCGCGGCGGGCGTGTCCACCATCCGCTGCGCTACCGGAACAATCCCAAACTCACTGTCTGCTTTTATGGCCCCGCCACGGAATTTGAACACCAAACGGCCGCGCGGCTGGTCCATGCCAACGGAGTCAACATGGGCTTTTCGGCGGTGCGGGTATCCTTTACGGAAAGCCCGGAGCAAATCGCGGAGGTGATAACCCTATGAAAGTCCTGATCCTGAATGCCAGTCCCAAGACCAAGGGCAGCGCGTCGGCCTTTTATTCTTCCCTGCTACGGCTGTTCCTACCAGGCTGTGAAGTGAAAACCTGTCCCCTCCGCGGCACAAGAGATCATGCCCTGGCCTTTTCACATCTTCCCTGGGCAGATGCTGTGGTCATCTCCTCTCCGCTTTATGTTGATGCCGCCCCGGCTCATATCGTTGATTTTTTAGCGCAGGCGGAACCGCTTTGCCGGGAACATTCCCTGCATTTCAGGCTCTATGCGCTCTCCAATTGCGGCTTTATCGAAGGGTACCAAAATGAACTGCACCTGCGCATCTACGAAGCATGGTGCCAGCGCACCGGCATCTCCTGGGGCAGCGGGCTTGGGCTTGGCGGCGGCGTCATCCTGCGCTGGATGTGCATGCTAACTCCGCTATTTGCCGTACTGGGAACCGTTCAGTTGGTCCTGTCGGCACAGTCCACTCCTCCAACCATACCAACCATCCTTTCCTGTTACAGCAGCATGCTTGTCACACTTATAATGAGCCTTGCCGCTGTGATCTGCCTGGGAATCATGGGGCACAATATTCAAAGCGGAAAATGTGGCCCGAATCTCTTTACCCGCTGCCTGATTCCCTCATTTTTGTTCATCCTCATTTCAGATCTGTTTATGGTGATTTCCGCATTAGCGCGCGGGACGCTGCCGCATGCCCTATTCCGCCGCATCAGGCATGATTCAAAATAATCGGCCGTTTAATGCGGCGCAAAACCAAAGCCGATGTTCCAGCGGCCAACAGGCCCAGCGGAGCACCGGCTTTCCTTCTGTTTTTGGCATCTCTCTTTACAGATTTCCCTGCTTGCGATACAATAACAGTCGTTATCAGTCACAAAATTTTTTGAGGTGAAACAATGCCCGCAATCAAAGATCCCCCCAAGGAGGCCCATGACAATTCGACGGCTGGCGCGCCGCGGAAAAGCCGTACACCAGCCAGTCAAACACACAATATAGCAAAGCTATTAAAGCTGACTGCCGCCTTTTTTCTGGCTGGAACGGTCATTCTGTTCCTATGGCATCAGTCCTACCCCAACGATGTTCTGCCTTCTCTCACCATCACCTTCGGGACCATCGCCTACCCTTTTATCATGTGTCTACTGGTCGGGCTGGTATTTCGTACCGCCATGCATAATAGGGCGGATTACCGAAAGCGGTGGTACCGGGTCAGCAAGCGCGAACTGGCGATCTACGAAAAGCTGCGGGTAAAAAAGTGAAAAAGCAAAATGCCCACCTACGATCCCACCCTTTTCGATTCACAGATCCACTCCTGGGATGAGATCGCACAGGACATGTGCCAGGCTGAGCTTGTCCACGAAACGATCGTTGTCTTCAGCTTTCTGCCCATTGTGGGCGGTATTTAGTTCGGCGCTTATCCGGTATCCATTTTGGCCGCCTAGCTCGATACGATGTTTGTCATTATGCAGCGCTACAACCGCCAGCGAGTTCTAAAGCTCTTAAACCGCAAGAGCACCATACGCTAATCAATAATACAATAAAAAAAGAGAGACTCCTGCCCTCTCTCTTTCTTTTTGCTGTTATATTTGGTCATCCACCATAGCACAGGCATTTATCCGCCAGCAGCGCAAATACCACGCTATCGCCCGGCTGCACCGTCATATTCGCCGGCAGCAGAGCTCGCAGCGTCGGCCCCTCTGTGGCGTTCTTTGGTCGGAGAAGTACCACTGTGGCATTCAGGTCCTTGATAATCTTCCAGACCTCACCTTTATAGGGGCCCTCTCCCAGCAGGATGGCATCATCCGGTACTGCAACGGTCACCGCTTTCTGCGGTGCCGTCAGCGGCAGCACCGCATCCCAACCAACCGGTCTTACACCGTTTTCGCAGCCTTCGGCCGGGAAAAAGTTCCGACAGCCGGCCAGCTGGGCAGTCCCCTGCGTGGTGGGGTGATGCGCCAGGGTATCCATATCGGTAATAGCCCCGGAGCGACCGTTTTCCATCACACACACAGTGTGGCAGTTGCGGTAGCATTCGCCCAGGTCATGGCTCACCCACAGGATAGGCCCATCAAATTCTCCCAGCAGCTCCGCCAGCTCCAGCTCCAGATTCCATTTCAGAAAGCTATCCAGCGCCGAAAACGGCTCATCCAACAGGATAGCCCGCGGCTCGGAAGCCAAAATGCGCGCCAACGCCACCCGCTGCTGCTGCCCGCCGGAAAGCTGTGCCGGATACTTTTTTTCCAGCCCCTCCAGGCGGAAGCGGCGGATATGCTCCGCAGCCTGCTGCTTTTTTTGTTCCCGGCTCCCCTGCCGGATGCCGCAGATGATATTCTGGGTCACCGTCATATTGGGAAACAGCGCATACTGCTGGAACAGATACCCGACCCGGCGTTGCTGCGGGGTCAGGTCTATCTTCTTTTCGCTGTCAAATAGCGTCTCGCCATCCAGCACGATGCGCCCGCGGTCGGGTGTCATGATGCCGGCGATGCACTTGAGAGTCACGCTTTTGCCGCAGCCGGAAGCCCCCAGCAGCGCCATGGTGCCGGCCGGTGCCTCAAACTGAGCGCGAAGGGTAAAGTTCCCCAGCTTTTTTTCGATATCCACGATCAAGCTCAAGAGGAGGCCCTCCTTCCCCGCCCTGCGGCTTGCAGGTTCTTTTTTTCCAGCATATTTACCACCAGCAGGATGACCGCAGAGATCGCGATATTCACCGCTACCCACTTAATGGCCAGCTCATCATTATTGATCTGCCACAGCTGATAGACGGTGGTGGAAACGGTAGCGGTCTTGCCGGGGGTATAACCGGCGATCATGTTTGTGGCGCCGTATTCACCCAATGCGCGGGCGAAGGCCAGCACCGCGCCCGCCAGCACGCCCTGCCGGCAGTACGGCATCCGGATATTCCAGAAGATATAGGTATTGGAAAGCCCCAAAGTCTTGCCCGCATGCGCCAGCGTTTCATCAAAGGCCTCAAACGCGCCGCGCACCGTGCGGTACATCAGCGGAAATACCACCACCACGGTCGCAAAAATTGCCGACCACCAGGTCATCACCATGCGGATGCCAAAGGTCTCCAGCACCCAGGCGCCGATGAGACGCTTTGGCCCCAGTACGCGCAGCAGCAGGTAGCCCACTACGGTGGGCGGCAGTACCAGCGGCAGGGTCAGTATCACATCTAGAACGCCCTTGATGAACCGGGGCAGCTTGGCAATGTAGTAGGCGGCGGCAATGCCGGTGAAGAATACCACCACCGCGCTGATGGCAGCGATCCGCAATGAGTTAAGTAAGGGGTACCAATCCATGAAATGCCTCCTGAAAAGGGGTTTTGGGCAGGACGCCAGGCGCCCCGCCCAATGTTAAGCTGCAAAGGGTAAATTACTTGGAGAGAGGAGTGAACAGAACAGCCTCAAACTCAGCGGAAGCCTCGGCGCCCTGCAGATAAGCGAGGAACGCGGCAGCGGCATCCTGGTTGGCAGAGGTATTGAGAACAGCAGCGGGATAGATGACCTGGCCGCACATCTCAGCGGTGGCGGTGGCAACTACCTGCAGGTTAGCGGAATAGGCATCGGAAGCATAGATGATGCCGCAGTCCACAGTACCCTCGGAAACAGCGGTGGTCACTTCCTTCACATTGGAGCCATAGGTCAGCTTGGAAGCGATGGCTGCCTCATCGATCTCATAGTAAGTAAAGATCTTCTGGGTGTACTGGCCAACGGGAACATCGCTGTTGCCGATAGCGAGCATGACCTCGCCATTCTTCAGCAGGTCAGCCAGCTGGTCAAAGCTCTCGATGCCCTTGGGGTTGCCCTCCGGAACAGCCAGCGCGACCTTGTTCTCTAGCAGGTCAATGCGGCTGCCGGCCACCAGCATGTCCAGACCATCGGGGTTTTTATCGGCGTTGTCCTTCAGGGTGCCGTCCAGGGCGTTCATCTGCTTGGGGGCAGCGGAGATAAAGAGATCGCAGACAGCGCCTTCCTTGATCTGGGTGAGCAGCTTGCCGGAAGAATCAAAGTTGAAGCTGATTTTCACATTCTGGTTTTCAGCCATGTACTTCTCGCCGATGGCGGTCAGGCTCTCGGTGAGGGAAGCAGCCGCGAATACGGTCAGCTCTACGGTCTCGGGGGTATCGTTCTGGTTGTCATTGGCGGGCTGCTTTTCGCCACAGGCCACCATGGTGAGTACCAGCACCAGGGCCAGTACCAGAGAAATAAACTTTTTCATGAGAGCTTCCTTCCTTCTTTTTGTTTGCATTTTGTTTTATATCTTACCGCGCAGTGCGCAAAAAAGATAACAAGTTACTTGCCGAATGGGCAGATGGGATAGTGACACACCTTACAGCCCAGGCACAGGCCGCCCTCGCCCAGCGCCGCTATCTGCTGGCGGGTCACCGGCACATCGGCCGCCACATAGGTCAGCACCAGGTCAAAGATGGTCGCACCGGCATACATCACACAGCCGGGCAGGCCCATCACCGGGGTGCCATCGGGGTAGTAGCCCAGCAGGAACATCGCACCAGGCAGTACAGGCGCACCGTAGGAAACGATATCCGCCCCGCTGGCCCGAATGCCGCCGGGGGTGTTGTCATCGGGGTCCACACTCATGCCGCCGGTGCACAGCAGCACATCGGGGTGGTGCTTCTCCTTCATCGCCAGCACGGTATCCCGTACATTCTCCACCCCATCGCCGGAAAACGCGATCTCCAGTGTTTCAATGCCATAGGCCGCCAGCTTTTCGGCCACCACCGGGGTAAAGGTATCCTTGATGAGTCCGTTCTTCACCTCGCTGCCGGTAGCAATGATGCAGGCAGTTTTGCGCACATAGGGCCGCAGCGCCAGCAGAGGCTTTTCCCCCGCGGCCTGCTCGGCCTTTTCCAGCTTCTCCTCCGCTATAATAAGCGGAATGACCCGCATGCCGGCCAGCTTATCGCCCTTCTTTACGGCAGTACCGCCCTTACGGGTGGCTATCATCACTTCATCCTGGGTGTTTACCGCCAGCAGCCGGGCGCTATCCACCTGGAACAGCCCGTCACAGGCCGCCTTCAGCTCTATTTTGCCCTCTTTCACTTCGCTGCGGGTCATGTTCTCACTTCCGCACAGGGCCAGCAAACGCTCGGCCGCGTCATTCTCGTGCACCATGTTGGGGGTCACTTCCCACACATACAGATTCTCCTTGCCCATGCTCAGCAGTACAGGGATATCCTCCTCGGTGACGATATGTCCCTTACGGAAACGCGCATCCTTGTATTCTCCCTTTATGATCTGTGTCATATCGTGGCACAGCATCTGCCCTACGGCATCCACTGTTTTGATGAGCTTCACGCAAAAGCCTCCCATTCGATATTCTTATACGAGCATAACCGATTATAACAAAAAACGACGCCCTCTTTCAATGGTGTCGTTCGGCATAATGGCAAATGCGTTCGTCGATGTCGAAAAAATATCATCATTTTTCTTTCCGTCATCCGTCTTGTTCCTCATCCCCACTTATTCTTGACAGTTCCTGCCCCTGTGGAGTATGATAAAAATCAAATCAAAAAAACAGGAGAACATAATTATGGCATATACAGCAGCAGTTATCACCATCAGCGATCTGGGCAGCCGCGGCCAGCGGGTGGATACCAGCGGCCCCGCCATCTGTGCCATGCTGGAGGAAGCCGGCTTTACCGTCACTCACACCGCCATCGTCCCGGATGAGATCCCCCAAATCCAAACCGAGCTTACCACTGCGGCCGATGACCGTCACATTGATCTCATCATCACCACCGGCGGCACTGGGCTTTCCCCGCGGGATGTCACCCCCGAAGCCACCTTGGCCGTCCTGGACCGTGAAATTCGGGCTATTCCGGTGGCCATGTGGGTGGAGGGCCTTAAAATTACTCCCCGCGCCATGCTTTCCCGCGCCGTAGCCGGCACCCGTGGCCGCAGTCTCATCCTCAATCTTCCCGGCTCCGAAAAAGCCGCCCGGGAAAATCTTTCCGCCGTCATTGGTGCGCTGGAACACGCCATGCACATGATCGCCGCGGAAGGCCACTGACCCCCTGTAACACCAAGACACCGGTACCCCACTTGGGATACCGGTGCCTTTTTATCACTTTTGCTTACGCCTTTACCTTCTTGGCGCATACGCTTTCGTAGGTCGCTACAATTTCCTTTTCCGGGGCCTCGGTCAGCAGAGAAACCACCACCAGGGCAATGCACGCCACCACAAAGGCCGGCAGCAGCTCGTAGATAGCCCACGCGCCGCCCATCGGGGCAATCAGGTACTTCCATACAAATACCATCACACCGCCGGCAACCATACCGGCCAGAGCACCCCACTTGTTGCTGCGCTTCCAGAACAGCGAGAACAGCACCACCGGGCCAAAGGCCGCGCCAAAGCCCGCCCAGGCAAAGGAAACCACCCGGAATACCGAGCTATTGGGGTCCCACGCCAGGATAATACCGATGGCCGCCACGACCAGTACCGTCACCCTCGCCACGATCATCTCGGTCTTGCTGCTCAGCTTGATGCCAAACACATTCTGAGAAAGATCCTGCGAAACGCTGGAGGCCGCCGTCAGCAGCTGGCTGTCCGCGGTGGACATCGTCGCCGCCAAAATACCGGAAAGGATCACACCGGCCGCGATGGCCAACAGGGTACCATGCTGGCTCATCAGGTCCGCCAGTTTAATGATGATCGTCTCAGCATCGCTGCTGTTGGTCAGAAAGGGTACCTTGCCCGCCACCGAAACACTGTAACCAATCACACCAATAGCCACCGCAATGAACATCGAGATCACCACCCAGACGGTCGCGATCCGGCGGGAATCGTTAAGCTTCTTTTCCTCCTTGATGGCCATAAAGCGCAGTAGGATGTGAGGCATACCAAAGTAGCCCAGACCCCACGCCAGCGTGGAGATGATGCTGAGCCCCCCGAAGGAAGCCGCGCCGCCGGTGGTCACATCATAGCCCTTAGTCATGCTCAGGTAGCCGGGCAGCGCCTCGGCATTGGCAATAACGGTATCCACACCACCCGCCTGCTGGATGCCAAACACTACTACAACGATCAGCGCAATGGTCATAAAGATGGACTGGATCAGATCGGTGAAGGAAACCGCCATAAAACCGCCCAGCACCGTATAGCCAATGACAACAATAGCGCCCACGATCATCGCGGTGTGGTAATCCACCCCAAACAGGCTGTTGAACAGCGTACCGATGGCCTTAAAGCCGGAGGCGGTATAGGGGATAAAGAAAACCAGGATTACCACCGCCGCAATGGCGGAAAGCAGGTTTTTCTTATCGCCGTACCGGCGGGAGAAAAAGTCCGGCACGGTAATGGCCCCAATGCGGGCCGAATAGCGCCGCAGCCGCCGCGCCACGATAAGCCAGTTGAGGTAGGTGCCTAACGCCAGCCCAATGCAGGTCCAGGAAACCTCCGGCAGGCCGCACAGGTATGCCAGTCCCGGCAGACCCATCAGCAGGTAGCTGCTCATATCACTGGCCTCGGCGCTCATGGCCGTCACCAGCGGGCCCATCTTTCGGCCGCCCAGGTAAAAATCATCGCTGCTGTTGCCGCTGCCCTTTTTGCCAAAGTATACACCGATGAGCACCATGGCAATCAGGTATACCGCTATGGTTATCAGAATAACTACTTGAGAACCTAACATTTTCCGTCTCTCCTTTGGGGTTACTGTTAATATGCACGAAGTATACCACACAAATTAGTAGACGAAAATACAGAACGGCGTACAGACTTTATTCTGTACGCCGAATCGTTAAATATCATATTTTTCTCTTAATTAAAGCATTTATACATAGACGATTTCCCGTTCTGTTTATAACCAGTAAAAAATTATTTTTTCCGGAATCCTTCCAAAAATATCGGCATCATGGTTTTGGTATATTGGGAAAGTGAATACTCCCCGCTGGAAAGGCACCAGTCGTACATCAGCCCCCGCTCAAACATGGCGTACGCCTTCACGATCTCCCCCACTGTATAGTCGGTGGTCAGCTCGCCGTTTTCCTGCCCCTGGGTGATGATCTGCCGCAGCAGCTTATAGTAGGTACGGTTGCGGCTCAGCAGGTGCCGCTCGCCCTTGGTCACCAGCTGGCTGCTGAAGAGCCTGCTCAGCAGCTCAATGGAAACGGTATTATCAATGGTCACAAACAGCTCATAGTTCAGCCAGCACAGCAGCCCTATGCAGTCCATGTTGTCGTGCTCCTGCTGCATCAGCTCCTCGTACCGCTCATCAAAGAGGACCGAAAGGGAGGAAAGCAGGGCGTCCTTTCCGTCAAAGTAATGATAGAACGACCCCTTGGAGGTCTCGGATTCAAAAATGATATCCTCCACCGTGGTCTCCTCATAGCCCTGCTCATAGAAAAGCTTCCACGCCGCCGCCACAATGCGGCCCTTGGTGTTACGGGTATTCTTTTTGGGCATACTGCCGCCCCCTTTCCTTATGGGTTTATTTTACCACAGCGCCGCTCCCCTTGCCAAGTCCTTTCCGCCAAAATGCCCTCAGTGCCGCACCGCCAGCACCAGCGCCGTCCACGGCAGCGGCAGCACCGGGCTCTCCGGGTGGGTCTCATTATACCCCGCATAGAACCGTTCCGTGATCTCCCGCGGTCCCATGTCCTCGTAGATGAGAAACCCATGCCGCTCCAGCATCAGCGCCAGCTCCGGCAGGGTATAGCCCTGCTCCATCGCTTCCCCCGCGCCTTTCGCCAGCGCCCTCTGCTGTCCGGCCGCATCCTCGCCGGTCCCAAAGTCCCTCATCGGGCAGTCAAAAAGCAGGCTGCTCCCCCGCGGGGTAATGGCCGCCAGCCGTTTCAGCAGCGTTTCCATCGCCGCCCGCGGCAGATAGTACACCACTCCCAGCAGGGCGGTCAGGGTACGCTGTTCCGTGGCAAAGGGCGTCATCTCCAGCAGGGTCTTTTCCCAATCTCCGGCCAGGTCAGTCCCCACCCGGTACACATTCCCCGGTGTGGAAATTTTCGCCTCCCGCAGGCGCTTCTCCTTTTCCGCCAGCACTGCCGGTGTGTCCACCTCGTAGAAGCTCAGCCGCTCCATCTCCGCTGTCTGGCGGTAAGGCAGGCTCTCCAATCCTGCCCCCAGCAGCAATACCTGTTTCAGCCCCATAGTCAGTTCCCGGCGCAGCTCCTGCTCCCACCAGGCCGTTCGGGCCAGTACCGCGGGCCCCAGCTTTTGGTTCACAATGCACCGCAGCGCTTCCTCCGGTGTCCCGGTATCCCCCGGCAGGAACCACTCCCTCCCCGCCGTCATCTGCGCTGCGATCTGTCCAAACCTTCCCTCTCCCAACAGCTTTTCCGCCAGCGGGTCATCGCAAATCTCCCCGCCCTCCGCCGTGTGGTACGCCCGCACAAAAGCCGAAACCTCCGCCGTCATGCTCATGTTCTCATTCATATTCTTACCCTCCTGTTTGTTTTGTATTTCTGCCACGCCCCTTCGGCG
>ERZ1026780.404-NODE-404-length-35466-cov-14.663043_pt1 | contig 35466 bp, 34 predicted proteins | sample MGYA00380126_ERZ1026780 | MGnify/ENA primary metagenome ERZ1026780 (study PRJEB33269, sample SAMEA4719762) | human gut metagenome | biome: human-associated habitat; feature: organic feature; material: feces | place: Cameroon | collected 2013-10 ... | reverse complement strand
CTCGCTGCGGCTCGGTCACGCTCGGGTTCTGACAGCCCTCGGGCTGTCATTCATTTCCCTCGCGCCGCTTCGCTACCCGCAGGAGAAGGTTCTTCATCCGCTTTTTCTTTTGCAAAAGCAGGCGCAAAAGAAAAAGCTATCAAAAAGAAAACGCCGAAAGAAGATTTCGCGCTCTGCGGAGCGCGACAAAGGCTTCGCGCCTTTGAATGCGGCACCTTTTGAAAAATGTGCACGAAAACTTTTGTGTGGCGGGCGAAAACTTTAATGGGCATAAAAGTACCTCACCATGCAAAAAAGCGGTTGCCGCCACAGCGACAACCGCTTTTCATATTATTTTTCTCCTGTCAGTATGCGAAAGACTTCACTCGCGAGGAGCATGCCTGCCGTCGGCGGCACAAATGAGATACTCCCCGGCACCTGCCTTTTATTCTCGGGAAGCTCTATCTTCCCCTCATAGTCGGCATGCGGCTTTCGCGGCTCTTCCTTGGAATAAACCACGCGGAGCTTTTTTATCCCCGCCGCTCTCAGCTTACCTCGCATAACCTTGGCAAGCGGGCATACGGAGGTTTTGTAAATATCCGTTATCTCCAGCATCTCGGGATGAAGCTTATTTCCCGTTCCCATACAGCTGACTATCGGTATTCCCGCTTCGTTTGCGCGCTTTATCAGCTCAAATTTCGCCGAAACGGTATCTATCGCATCGACGATGCAGTCAAACTGCGATATATCGAAGCTATCCGCCGTCTCGGGAAGATAGAACATATTTCGCACCTCAATATCGACATTCGGGTCGATATCAAGCGCGCGGCGCCTCATTACCTCGGTTTTCATCTCGCCTATCGTAGATGAAAGCGCGACAAGCTGACGGTTGAGATTCGAAACCGAAACGGTATCGTTATCAATAAATGTGATATGCCCCACGCCCATGCGCACAAGCGCTTCCGCGCAGAACGAACCGACACCGCCTATGCCGAAAAGCGCAACACGCGCGTTTTTCAGCTTTTCAAGCGCGCCGTCGCCTATAAGATAAGCCTCTCTTATGCGGCGCTCGTCCATTATATTTCGCCTTTCTTTATCTTGCCCGCGAGTTTATAACGCATATCGTTTGAAAGAATGCGCTTGCGCAGGCGGATGCTCTTCGGCGTGACCTCGATAAGCTCATCATCCGCGATAAATTCGATAGCCTCTTCAAGGCTCATTATTCTCGGCGGAACGAGGCGGAGTGCTTCGTCGGCACCCGAGCTTCTTATCGCCGTCAGGTGCTTATTCTTGCAGACATTTACAGCGATATCGCCCGATTTCGGGTTTTCGCCGACGATCATACCCTCATAAACAGGGCACTGATTGCTGATAAACATAACGCCTCTGTCCTGCGCATTGAAAACGCCGTAGGATGTGGATTCGCCCGCTTCGCTCGCCACAAGCGAACCTGTGAAGCGGCGGGTGATATCGCCCTTATAGGGCTGATATCCGTCGAAAACGGAATTCATCGTGCCCTCGCCGCGTGTATCTGTGAGAAATTCGCTTCTGTAGCCGAAAAGGCATCTCGAAGGAATGACATATTCGAGTCTCATTCTGCTGCCTACGGGAGCCATATTGACAAGCTCGCCCTTGCGCGCACCGAGCTTTTCCATGACAGCACCGCAGCTGTCCTCGGGAACATCTATCTCCACGCGCTCCATCGGCTCGCAGCGCACGCCGTCGATCTCGTGATAGAGTACGCGCGGCGTGGAAACGCAAAGCTCAAAGCCCTCGCGTCGCATTGTTTCTATAAGTATGGAAAGGTGCATTTCACCTCTGCCGGCAACCTTGAAGCAGTCTGTTGTCTCGCCGTCGGAAACGCGGAGCGAAACATCCTTGAGCAGTTCCTTATAGAGACGCTCGCGGAGCTGACGGGAGGTGACATATTTGCCCTCCTTGCCTGCAAACGGGCTGTCGTTTACGGAGAAGGTCATTTCTATCGTCGGCTCGCTCACCTTGACAAATTCGAGCGGCTCGGGACAGTCGACGGATGTAACCGTATCGCCTATCGTGATGTTTTCCGCGCCGGAGAAGCAGATGATATCGCCGACCTTTGCCTCGGTAACGGGAATGCGACGCAGACCGTCTATCTGGCTGATGCTGACTATCTTGGTTTTCTTGGGCGGGTTCTCCTTGTCATGATAATTGCATATCATGGCTTCCTGATTCTGGCGGATAACGCCGCGCTCTATTCTGCCTATGCCTATTCTGCCGACATAATCATTGTAGTCGATAGAGGAAACGAGCAACTGGAGAGGTCCGTTTTCGTCGCCCTCCGGCGCGGGGATATAATCAAGTATCGTATCGAAAAGCGGCTTCAGGTCCTTGCCCGGCTCATAGGGAGAGAAAGAAGCCGTGCCCGCTCTGCCCGAGCACCAGAGCACAGGTCCGTCGAGCTGTTCATCGGAAGCATTGAGCTCGAGCAGAAGCTCCAGTATCTCATCGCCGACCTCGTCGAGACGAGCATCGGGGCGGTCTATCTTGTTTACCACAACGATGACGGGATGACCGAGCTCAAGCGCACGCTGAAGCACAAAGCGCGTCTGCGGCATGGGTCCCTCTGCCGCGTCAACGAGAAGAATAACGCCGTTTACCATTTTCAGTATGCGTTCAACCTCGCCGCTGAAGTCCGCGTGTCCGGGGGTGTCGACTATGTTTATCTTCACGCCGTTGTAGTGAACGGCTGTGTTCTTTGCGAGTATTGTGATGCCGCGTTCGCGCTCCAGAGCGTTGGAGTCCATAACGCGCTCCTCTGTCGCCTGATTTTCTCTGTAAATGCCGCCCTGACGGAGCATTTCATCTACGAGCGTTGTCTTGCCGTGGTCGACATGAGCAATTATCGCCACATTTCGAAGGTCATTTCTTATCACGGTTTCTATCCTGCCTTTATTTTAAATTTTCATGATTTTCACAAATGGTTATTATAGCACAATTCACTGAAAATGTCTATATATTTTGTGTAGTTTTTTCAAAAAAATCTCCGTAAAAGGCGATTTTTGCCGTTTTACGGAGAAAATTTTTCAGCTGACGCGCGCTCCGAAAGGAAGAAGCGCTATTTTCATGAGCTTGAAGCACTGCTTTCCGAGCGGAATACCGATTATCGTGATGCAGAAGATTACGCCCAGCACAAGATAAGAGAGAGCCGCCTCCCAGCCGAAGAATATGAGCCAGAGGATATTGGCTATCGGATGAGCATCAAAATTCGTGCCCATTATTTTGCCGACGGGCGTGAGACATGCCGTGCCTATCTTAAAGCACTGCGTGCCGAAGGGTATGCCGATTATCGTGATACACAGGAGCAGACCCATGAGCCACCAGCCGAGTGCCGATTCGATTCCTATGAGAAGAAACCATATTATATTGCCTATTGTTTTCATAAAATCAACCTCCGAAATCAAATATACAAAGTAAAAAGTCTTTATCCAGCGCGAGGATCTCGCGCATATTGCGGAATATCTGCCCGCGATAGCCGCGCAGAGCCGCATCCGCGCCGACGGCATCCATGCCGAAGCTGCGCGCTATATGGAGTGCGCGGTAGAGATGATATCTCTGCGTGACGATGACGGCGCGGTCTATGCCGAAGAGTTTCTTCGCGCGCGAGACTGTCTCGTATGTGGAAAATCCGCTGTAATCGAGCAGAATATCCTCATCGGGAATCCCGTTTTCGAGTGCATAACGCCGCATCGCGCCGACTTCGTTGTAGTCGTCGCTCTGATAGTCGCCTGAGAGGAGAAGCTTGCTTACCTTGCCGCTTTTATAGAGCGATACGGCGGTTTTCATTCTGTCCTCGAGCATGTGCGACAGCCTGCCGTTTACTACCGAGGCACCGAGCACTATGGCGTATTCATAGCCCTCGGGCGTGTCATCCGCGCTGTGTACTCTGCCGTTTGTCTCGAGAAATATCCCCGCAGGCGGCAAAAGCACGAGAAGCACAAGTGCGGCAAGCACTATCAGCGCTATAGTCAAGTATTTTTTCTTTTTCATAGCGTCTGCGCACGCATATCTATATTATGCTTGAAATTCAGCAGCATTCTGCTGTATTCGGCTTCCATGAGCGGACTCGATATGATGAAATCCGCCGTCGCACGGTTATTGGCTATCGGAATATCGTAGACCTGCGCTATGCGGAGCAGTGCCTTCACATCAGGGTCATGCGGCTGTGCCGTCAGCGGGTCGGAAAAGAATATCACGAGGTCTATATCGCCCTCGGCTATTCTCGCGCCTATCTGCTGGTCTCCGCCGAGAGGACCGCTGTTGAAACCGCGGATGGGAAGCCCGGTCCTGTCCGCTATCATGCGCGCGGTTGTTCCCGTTCCGCAGAGATTGTGATGCTCCAGTATCGCTTTGTTTTTCATGCACCAGTCTATTATCTCCGCCTTTTTGTTGTCATGCGCTATCAGGGCTATGCTCTTTTTCTTCGGCAGAGTGCATTCCACATATTGATTTTCAAACATTTATTTTTCCTCCTTTTAAGGTCTTATCTTTTCAAATATGACGGCATTGAAACCGCACGCCTTTTCCATTTCTTCATCGCTTCGCACCGTCCAGCCCACAGGGCAACCGCCGCAGAGCTTTGCCGCATGCAGGGCGAAGCTTTTTCTGTCGGCAACGGAATATGCGATAAAATGCGGACGCGCGAGAAACGAAAGCAGGAGATTGCGCAGGATGAAATCCTGTGCGGCGTTTCCCGTTCCGTCCTCTCCTTTCATCCTGCATGAGAGCTGACCGCGTACAACGCTCCTGTCGTTTTTGCGGAACCAGCGCACATAAAACGGATTGAAAGCCTCCATGCACCATTTGCCGCCGTAGCTTTTCATCCTCTCGGATACGGCTTTGCAGATGCGCATATCCTTTGTACTTCTGCCCTTCAGCTCGACTATGAGCGGCACTCTGCCGGAAACAAGTGCCAGCACCTCGTCAAAACTCGGGATGCGCTCGTCCGTTCCCGCAAGCGAAAGCTCCTGAAGCTCGGCGAGCGTCTTTTCCTCGGGCGTGCCGTCCGTGCCGCACATGCGGGTGAGCGTATCGTCATGGAAAACGACAAGCTTTTCATCCGCCGTGAGGTGGACATCCAGCTCTATTCCGTAGCCGGCTTCGCATGCGCGGGCAAAAGCCGCAAGCGAATTTTCGGGGATGCCGTCGCCATGCAGTCCGCGATGGGCAAAATACCTGTTTTTCTCAAAGAAATCAAAGGCTCTGCCCGCGCTCCAGCTCGGCGATATCAGAAAAATATATATGCAGAGTATCAGAAGAAGAGAGCCGAGTATTATCGAAAAAATCATTTGCTCTCCTCCGCTTTCTTATCGGGTATGCTGTCGCCGTGGCGCACGAAAGCCATGGTCACAAAAGCAAGCGCGACAAATATCGTGGCATAGATGAAAAGCGATGTCATCTTTATATCCATGAAAAAGCCGCTGAGTATCGGTGTCACTATCTGCGCCGCCATGCTTGCCGTATAGTAGAAGCCCGTATATTTGCCGACATCGCTTCCGCTTGAAAGCTCGGCTACCATCGGGTATGAATTTACATTTATCGCCGCCCAGCCGATGCCTGCCATGCCGAAGAGAATGTTCATCACGAGCATGGATGAGCCGCTTCTCATAAACGATGCGGCAAAGAAAGCCGAGCCGAGCAGGAGCACACCTGCCATTATCGTTTTCTTCCTGCCGAATTTTGACGAAATGAAGCCTATCGGAATATATGAAACAACGGCGACACCCGTCGCTATCATGAGCGTGGTATTGTAGTCAAGCCCGAGTATCGCGGAGGCATAGAGCGAATATTTGCTCATGACCGCGTTGTAGCCCATATACCAGAGCGCGACGGATGCGAGTATAAGTATCAGCGAGGCAAGCTGCGATTTCGTCAGCTTGCGCGAACCGCTCACAGCCGCCTCGTCGTCGGCTTCGTTTTCTATGCCGAGGCGCAGGCTCTCGTCATGAGCCTCCGCCGCCCACTCCGGCTCTTTTACCGTCAGTCGGAATACCGCGAGCGAAACAAGCATTATCCCCGCGATAACGCAGAAGAACGGCAGATAGCCCATCATCGCGTTTTCGCTTCTGCCAGTGCCGAAAACGATGCCGAGCGCAAGGACTATGACGCCGCCGAGTGCGCCCATCAGATTTATCACGGCGTTTGCCTTGGAGCGCAGTGGCTTCACCGTCACATCCGGCATCAGCGCCACCGCGGGCGAACGGAAAGTCGACATTGCGATGAGCGTCACAAGCAGTGCCGCTATGAATATGATAAGCGCCGAGGGATTTGCCATGGTCAGTTTATGTGCGCAGGCGCGGCGTGCGGGCACAACATAGTTTGTATAATCCGCGGAAACATTTCCGTTCTCATCGTACATGGATATCGCCGCAAATTTCTCTTTTGTGAATTTCTCGCAGATATTCACGCTCTCGCCGTCGGGCGTTCTGATATCGGATATTTCCGTGAGATATATCACCTCCTGTGAATTCGGCGTCTCGGGAGAGACAGCTTTCAGATTGCGGAGCTGAATGCCGTCGGCAATGCTCATGCAGATGAAAGCGGCGCAGGCGATTATCGTACCTGCCATTATAAAAGGAGTTCTCCTGCCGCGCTTCGATTTCGATTTATCGGAGAGCGAGCCGAAAAGCGGGAGCATGAATAGCGCCAGCACATTGTCCAGCGCCATTATCGCGCCCGAAAGCGTCTGATTCATGCCGAATTTATCGGTGAGTATCTTCGGTACTATCGTGTCATATGCCTGCCAGAAGGCGCATATCAGGAAAAACGCAAAGCCTGTGAAAATCGTTCTCTTGTAGCTCAGTTTCATTTTGCATCTCCTTTTCAGTGGACAAATTCGCCTTCGCGCGGATAAATCTCAAAAACGATTTCGGGATAGTCGGAGCGGAAAGCATCGGCAAAGAAGGCGGAAACTCCGTTTTCCGTTTCGTAATGCCCTGCCTCGACTACGCCTATGCCGAGCGAAGGCGCATCGAGCACGGCATGATATCCGGCTTCGCCGCAGAGGAAAACCTCCGCGCCCGCCGCCTTTGCCGCATCTATGAAGTCCCTGCCGGAGCCGCCGAGTACAGCGACCGTGCGTATTTCCCGCTCTGTGAAATGCCCTGTGATATGGCTGCTCACGCGCTCCTTTACAAGCGCGGTAAAGCTCTCCGCCGTCATCCCGCGGGCAAGCTCGCCTATCCTGCCCATCTCCTCCCCTGCGGGACCGAAAGGACGCGTATTTTCAAGCCCGAGACTTGCGGCAAGTATATCGTTTACGCCGCCATCAAGCGCATCGAGCCGCGTATGAAAGCTGAAAACGGAAATGCCCGCGGCAATAAGGCGGAGTGCCCTTGCGCAGACGGGGTTTTCCGTATTTATCGCTTTCAGCGGCGAAAAAATCAGCGGATGATGCGATATTATCAGGTCATATCCGCCCGCTATGGCGTAGTCTGCCACAGCGTCGGTCACATCGAGCGCAAAAAGCGCCTTTTTTACCTCCCGCGTGCTGTCGGCGCAGACCATCAGCCCGTCATTGTCCCAGTCGCACGAGAGCGCACGCGGTATTTTCCTGTCGAAATATGAATAGAGTTCGCCTGTCGTTATCATGAGCAGATTCTCCTTGATTTATATTTTTGAGAGAGCCGTTATTTCGTCGTAAACGCGCTTTGCCTGCGCATATTCCGCAGTATCGGGCTTCAGCCCGCAGACTTTCTTTCCGTACATATCGAGATATTTTTCACAAAGCCGCAGAAAAAGCTCCCTGCTCTCTTCCCTTGCCTCAATATTTCCTTTGCCGAGGAGGAGCTCCGTCTGCGTGAAGGTGCGCTTTTTCCCGTCCCAGACGGCGCGCATTATCTGATATATTTTGCCCGAGTCGAGCGCGAGCCGCTCGTCAGCGATAAGAAATCCGTTTTCAGAGAGCCAGAAACGAAGCTCGTCCTCGTTTTTCATCGGCTGAAGCACGAGCGATATTTTCTCATCGCGCAGAAATGGCGCTTCGCTTATTATATCGCGTATCATAAGCCCGCCCATGCCCGCTATCACTATGTCGGAAAAGCCGCGCTCCTCCAGAGAGTGAAGCCCGCCCGTAAGCGCCGTATCTATCTTATCGGCAAGTCGGTGCGCCGCTATATTCTCTTTTGCACGAAGGAGCGGACCTTCGTTTATATCGGAAGCCACGGCGCGGCTTATCACGCCGCGCTCGCAGAGATATATCGGCAGATATGCATGGTCTGTTCCGACATCGCAGAGAAAGGCACCGCGGCGCACAAGCGAGGCGCAGGCGGCAAGCCTGTCTCCGAGGGTAATATTAGCCATAAATTATTCCTTAATTTCTATGTAATAAAAATGCATATGCAAAGAGCAGGACGCAAAACGCGCGTCCTGCTCTCGGAGCGCTCCGGAAAGAAGCTTTCCTTTCATGCGCTTTTGTTCTTATTTCTTTGAGGCAAGAAATTCGTTTATCTTTTTGATAAGAGCATCCGCATCGGTTCCGTGAACCATGCAAGCGTCGCCTATGCTTTCGCCTCTGGAGTGAGGACAGCCAAGGCAGTGCATGCCTATCTCAAAGAAGAACTGCGCTGTTTCCGCATCAAAGTCGAGAACATCTCCGATAAGAGTATCTTTTGTAACCTGCATTTTTTATTCCTCCGAATATAATATATTCTTTCTATGTTAGATTATACAGTTTATTTGCCGGAATGTCAAGGCAAGATTATCTCTTTTGCGATAATTTTGCCGAAATTTTACTCGAAATGATGATTTTGTTCACTATTTTGTGATATTTGCACAATAGAAGCGTTGTTTTTTCTACGCGATGGGGTGAGAAAAAACAAGTTTTTCTCTTGATAAAATGCGAGAAACAAGATATAATTAAGTTGTTATGTGAAGTTTGAGAAGTTGCATACTCCGAACAGCACAGCACAAATTCTATAACCAGAGGAGTTTATATATATGATCAGTGCAAAAAATTTAAGAGATGTTTGCCTGCTCGGACACAGCGCAGGCGGTAAAACTTCGGTAGCCGAGGCAATGCTCTACCTTGCGAAAGGAACGGACCGACTCGGTAAAGTTACCGACGGAAACACGGTTTGTGACTACGACCCCGAGGAAATCAAGCGCGGACTTTCCATTTCCGCGGCACTTGCTCCCCTCGACTGGAAGGGCTGTGTAATAAATATAATCGACACCCCCGGATACCTTGATTTCGCAGGCGAAGTCGTTCAGGCTACAAGAGTGGCGGACAGTGCCATAATCGTGGTTGACGGCAAGGCAGGTCTCGAGGTCGGCACAGAGCTGGCATGGGACTATGCAAACGAAGCCGGAATCCCGAAAGCTTTCTTTATAAATAAATGCGACGACCCCGAAGCAAGATTCAAAAAGGTTTTTGAGCAGCTTCGTAATCAGTTCGGTCACAGCGTCTGCCCCGTTGTCATCCCGATAATGGACGGCGACAAGATAGCAGGTCTTATCGACCTTATCGATATGCGTGCTTTCAAAGTAGGCAAAAACGGCTCCACAGGCGACGAATGCCCCATCCCCGCCGACCAGCAGGAAAAGGTTGACAAGTGCCGTGATATGCTTCTCGAGAGTCTCGCGGAAACATCCGATGAGCTGATGGAAAAATATTTTGCCGGCGAAGAGATAACCCGCGAAGAGGCAAATAAGGCTCTGCACGACGGTATCGTCGCAGGCTCCATCGCGCCCGTTGTCTGCGGTAGTGCCGCTTATGTTTACGGCATCAAGGTTCTGCTCGATATCATCGCCGATTCTTTCCCCTCCCCTCTCGCGGTAGGCAAGGAAATCGTTATGGACGGCGACGAAGAGAAAGAAATCCCGATGGATGAAAACGGTAAAACAGCCATCTTCGTTTTCAAGACGGTTGCCGACCCGTTCGTCGGTAAGATGTCTTTCTTCAAGGTCATGAACGGCAAGCTGAATAAAGACGACACGCTCTACAATATCACATCGGGCGGTCAGGAGAAATTCTCCCATGTTTATATACTCAAGGGCAAAAAGCAGAAAGAGATAGAGCATGTCTGCATGGGCGACCTCGGCATGACACCGAAGCTTGCCAACACCAATACAAACGATACTCTCTCCGCAGACCCCAATGCTCTGCCCTACAAGAAGATAAAATATCCCGAGCCTTTCTATCAGATGGCTATGCAGCCGAAGGCAAAGGGCGATGAAGAAAAGATTACGCAGGGCGTTGCCCGCCTCCTTGAAGAGGATCGCACGCTCAGATACGAAAACAATGCGGAAACAAAGCAGATGCTCATCTCCGGTCTCGGCGATATTCATCTCGATGTCGTTCTTTCCAAGCTGAAATCCCGCTTCGGCACATCCATCGACCTCGTTCCTCCGAAGGTTGCTTACAGAGAGACGATAAAGAAGCGTTACGCTGCAGAGGGCAAGCATAAGAAGCAGTCCGGCGGCAGCGGTCAGTACGGTCATGTAAAGATTACTTTCTCTCCCGGAGAAGACCCCGGTCTTACCTTTACACAGAGCGTAGTCGGCGGCAGTGTTCCTAAGAACTATTATCCCGCAGTTGAAAAGGGACTTCAGGAAGCCATGAAGAAAGGCGTCCTCGCAGGCTTCCCTGTAGTAAACCTCGCGGCAGACCTTTTCGACGGTTCATATCACCCCGTTGATTCAAACGAAATCTCCTTCAAGCTCGCCGCTATCCTTGCATATAAGGAAGGCATGAAGAATGCAGGACCCGTTATACTCGAGCCTGTAGGCAAGCTTTGCGCATATGCTCCCGACAGCATGGTCGGCGATATCATGGGCATGGTGAACAAGCGCCGCGGCAGAGTGCTCGGCATGGAGCCCACCCAGAAGAAAGGCGAACAGCTTGTAGAAGCGGAAGTTCCCATGGCTGAAATGGCAGACTTTGCTATCCAGCTCCGTGCTATCACGCAGGGCAGAGGCAAATATACTCTCTATTTCGACCATTATGAAGAAGTTCCCGCAACCTCCGCGGCAAAGATTATCGAAGAAGCCAAGAAGGATATGCAGGAATAATAAAGATATTCTCTCATTTCATTATATTTATGGGTTGGAGAGAGCGGACGAAGACTGATTGTCTCGTCCGTTTTCTCTTTTTTAAGCGTGGATGCTGAAAAAGTGCAGACCGAAAAATGCACAGAGCATATTTTATTGGGCAAAGCGTTTTATTGAAAGCAGAAGCGGCTCTTATCGCTCTTCCCCTCTTGCTTTTTTCGCAAAAGTATGGTAAAATAAAGTAAAATATTTCGGAGGTGATTTCATGAAAAGTATAAAACCCGGCAGAGGTCCATCCATGATGAACGGTTTCGCCGGCATAATCGTCTCGGTTTTCGGCATAGGTTGGACAATTATGGCATCAACCATGGGAGCGCCGATTTTCTTCCCTATTTTCGGAATTTGCTTTGTGGCAATGGGGATAGCTTCCACAGTTTACAGTTTCAAGAACGCCAAAAGCAAAAATCGCTACTCATCCTTTGACATAGTAGACAACCGCGAGGAGTCCGACCCTCTCAATGAAAAATACGGCGACGGAAGCTATAAAGCGCCCACCGAAAGTACCGCAGGCGGAGAGTCAAATTTCTGCCCGTATTGCGGCTCGCGCATCGAAAGCGACCACCTCTACTGTAAAAACTGCGGCAGGCGGGTAAAATAAAATTGATAAGCAAAAACGAAGAAAATCCATGCGGATTTTCTTCGTTTTCATATTTTTATATACTTTTTTATTTCAGCAATTCATATATCGCATTTGCGAAAATCTTCGCATTGATGAGCAGGCTCTGTTCTGTGATAAATTCGTCCGCGCCGTGCATATGATTGTCCTCGCCCGGGAAAGCGCAACCGAAAGCCACGCCGCCGCTCGTATTATGCACATATGTGCCGCCGCCGATGGCGATAGTCTTGCCCTCAAGTCCTGTCTGCTCCTCGTAAACGCGCAGGAGCGTACGGATGAAATCGCTGTTTTCATCAACATAGTGCGGTTCTGTGCCCGTCATCGAAGCAAGCACAAGCGAATGCTTTGCAAGTCCCGCCTCGAGAAGTTCGCGCACGCGCGGCACATTCAGGCATATCGGGAAGCGGATATCGAATTTTCCGCAGAGTTTGCCGCCCTCGTAGTCCATTATGCTGAAAACAAGCGTCAGCGACCCAGAGCGCTCGTCGCTGATATCGAGCGAAAGTGCTTTTCCGTTTGTCTCGCCGAAAGGAAAAGCTGATGCGGCATTTGCAAAGAGCGCGGCGGTTTCGTCGTCGGTTTTCAGCCTGCCGAGCACCTTCATCAGCGCTGTCAGAGCGTTTACGCCATCCCACGGAGTGGATGCGTGCGCACTCTTGCCCTGCGCCGTCAGTTTGCCGTCCTCATATGTGAACGAAACGCCCGCAGGCGCGTCCGCTATAGCGGCATTCACCTCATCTGCCGTGAATCCCGCAAGCATCGCATATGCAGATGCGGGAACGGCATTGACAACCGTACCGCCATGAGCGCAGACTATGCTTTTCTTGCCGCCGTGACTGCAGGAGGCAACTGCCTCGCCGCGAATCATTCCCTTTTCGAGATTTATAACGGGGTATTCGCCGTCGGGCGTGAAAAGCATCTCGGGCAGAGCCTCTTTTTTGGTATAATAAGCGATATCACTCGAGCCGTTTTCCTCATCGGTGCCGAAAATGAAGCGTACATTTTCGCGGATGGGAAGTCCCAGCTCCTTTACGGCGCGAAGCGCAAAAAGCGTTGCCACAGCGGGACCCTTATCATCTATTGCGCCTCTGCCGAACAGCTTGCCGTCTCTTTTTACAAGGGTAAAGGGGTCGCTCTGCCAGCCGTCGCCCGCGGGGACAACATCGAGATGGCAAAGCACTCCGAGCGCAGGCTCGCCGCTCTCGGCAAGGTCAGCCGTGCCTACATAATTTTCGTGATTTTTTGTATGGAAGCCGTATTTTTCGCAGTAGCCGAGCATCTTTGCGAGAGCCTTGGCAGGCTCTGCGCCGAAAGGCATTCCCGCCTGCGGCTTGCCCTTTACGCTCGGCACGGAAACGAGGTCTGCAAGCACAGCCTCCATCTCATCCGCATGAGCGTCGATATATTCGTTTATTCTGCTTTTGATATCGTTCATAAATACCTCTCAATAAGACCTTCGGGCAGGTTATGCGCCTGCCCGTATTTTTTGTTTATTATTCCTTTGCCGAGCCGTCGGGATTGAAGAGCGGAAGCTTCTCGAGATAGAGGATATCATCGCGATACTGCGCATCGCCCTCGGCAAGGATAGCCATTTTGCCGACGATATTGCCTCCCGCGAGTTTGACAAGCTTCTCTACGGCGCGCAGGCTCTCGCCCGTGCTGATGACATCATCCACGATGATGACTCTCTTGCCGCGCATCAGTTTTGCATCCTCTCCGTCGATATAGAGAGTCTGCTTCTTTGCGGTGGTTATGGAATTTACCTCAGTGGAAAAAATGTCCTTCATATAGAGCTTCGGAGCCTTTCTCGCGATGAGATATTTGTTTTCGCCGCTCTGGCGAGCCATCTCGAAAAGAAGCGGAATGCCCTTGCTCTCGGCTGTTATCATTATGTCATGAGGCGGCGCTATCTTGAGCAGTTCCCTTGCGCAGGCACAGGTCAGCTCCACATCACCGAATATGACGAAAGCGCCGATATAAAGCTCATCATTTACCTTGCAGAGCGGAAGATCTCTCTCAAGCCCTGCTAATTTCATTTTGTAAAACATAGTATGCCTCCAAAAGTATTTTAAATATTATTCTCTACAGAAATATAATATAATAATCGGGCGAAAAAGTCAATAAAAAAGCGGAAAATAGCGGTTACATTCTGCCCTTGAAATTAAAAATCAGCGTGAATACCGCATCGACAAGCCATGCGAAAAGGAGCAGACCGCTGACGATATGGCGGGCTGTCGCTCCAATTTTTCGGCTGAGGAAAAATATAAACGGCTGAAGCAGATATGTAAGCACTATCGCAAGCGCGCCGAAGATAAGAGAACATTTCAGGCAGATAAGCCCCTCTAAATTGTATTTTATCTCGCTGTAGTCCCAGAGGCGGATATCGCCTATCACGAGCAGCAGCTTGCCCACTGTATATTCGAGTACCGTGGTCACCGCCGCGGCAACTATGAAAACGAGCGCGGGATGACGGCGGAGCTTCGCCGTTGTCAGCAGTATCAGCATTGCGCCTATGCCGTATATCGGGATAAAAGGTCCGTAGAAGAAGCCCGAATTATGAAAGCCCCAGCCGAGCGTATAGTAATAGACCACCTCGTATATCCAGCCGACAAAGGCGCAGGCAAAGAAAAGAAGCACGAATGTTTCCGGCAGGGCGAGTTTATTTTCCCCGCGCAGTTCCCCGTATGGGATTTTGTCGATACTCTTTGGCAGTTTCATTGCGAAAGCCTCCGTTTTGTCTTATTTTTGTATGTCGTTTCGCCCGGATATTTTGCTTCTTCGGTCTGCCGCCGAGCCGTTATTTGCCTACGGTAATCTCGCCCGCCTTTGCAAGCGAAATCTTTGTGATGACAGGACCGACTATCTCATATACAAGCGTTGCGCAGAGCACGACCGCCTGAATTTTCATGCCGTATTCCGCAGGAAGCTCGGCTACAGCCATCTGCGCCATGCCTACGGCAACGCCCGCCTGCGGCAGGAGCGTGAGTCCGAGATAATTGCGCACTTCTTTCGGCGAATGCGTGATAGCCGCGCCGACGAAAGCACCGGAATATTTGCCGAAGGCTCGAAACAGAATATAGAGCACACCGACAATTCCCACAGAAGGGAGGACAGAAAGATTCAGCTCCGCGCCCGATATCACGAAGAAAAGCATGAAGAGAGGCGGAGTCCAGCGGTCGACGCCCTCGAGAATCTTTTCGTATTCGCCGCAGAGATTTGCAAAGAGCGCACCTATCATCATGCAGACGAGAAGCGAAGAGAGTGAGAGTATCTCCGAGATAGCAACGCCGACGACAGTCGCCATGACGCAGAGCGAGAGGCGGTTGGCACGCGATTTGAAGAAGCGGCAGCAGAGCGCCAGCAGAGCGCCGATTGCCGCGCCGATAACGAGCGAGAGCACTATCTCGACAAGCGGCTCGACGAGCATATTTTCAACACTCGGCTCCGTGCCTGTGGCAAGTGCCTTTGCTATCGAGAAAAATATCGAGAATATCATCAGACCGAAAGCATCGTCAAGTGCAACAACAGGCAGAAGCGTATCCGTAAGCGGTCCCTTCGCCTTGTATTGGCGAACTACAAGGAGTGTAGCCGCAGGTGCCGTTGCCGTAGCGATGGCAGAAAGCGTGAAGGCGATAGATTTATCCGTTCCCGTAACAAGCAATATCAAAAGAACGAAAATCGTTGCCGTGAAAGCCTGAAAGCCTGTTATCACTGTAATTCTCTTGCCGAGTGATTTCAGCGAAGAAAGGCGGAATTCTCCGCCTATAGAAAAGGCAATAAAGCCGAGAGCCACATTTACTATTATATCAAAGCCGTCGATAGCTTCGGCACTGATAAGTCCGGAAACAGAGGGACCGATAAGCAGTCCCGCGATAAGAAAAGCAGTAACATTCGGCAGGTGTACAAGCTTGATGATGCGCGTCATGAGCAAGCCTGCCGCCATCGCTATGCCGAGAGCAAGTAAAGTATTCATTTCAGTTTATTCAAAATTATCCGAATATATCGGGATTAAGTCCTTTCGATTGTAAATTTTTTGGTGAGATCAGATTCCCTCGACAAACGATACGGGAACAGTAAATATAATGCCTGTACCGGGCTTGTCGAGCCCGCCTGTCACATTATTTACTATGGCGCGGGCAGCTTCCACCTGCTCATCGCGAAGTATCACGAGAACGGTTTTATTCTGCTCATGATCGGGATTGATAAATTTGCGGAGCGAGCCGAATATCGGAGGCGGCTCTACCGTCTCATGACCGATATACTGCACCTCGCCCATGGAATCATAGATTGTGGCACCCTTTATTCCGGCACTGAGAAATTCGCCGAGAAGTTTCGGCAGGCATTCTGTTTTGTTGAGAATAAGAACGAAAAGCTGCATATAAAAGCCTCCTTGTATTTATATATAAAATGACAATTCTCTACATTTTGTGATTATAGCACCGCGCGACTTATTTGTCAAGAGCTACGCATATTTATGAGAAAACAGGTACACGGCAAAACGAGAAAACAGGTACACGGCAAAACAGACGCACCGGTAGTGCGTCTGTTTCAAATATGATTTACTTAACTTATTTAAGCAGCTTGAGTGCGGACTCATAAGCTTCCGCTACCTGCTCTGCCGTGAGTGCGCCGGTGTATATTTTGCCGTCCACCATTGTCATTCCCTTTGTCGGGAAATCGCCGCCGACATTGCCCTTGGTGATATCGTTGCCGAGGCAGAAATAGTTGAATGTGCCGTCCCCACCGACCTTGAATGTGCTGTTTATGGCAACCGCAGCATTCAGCTTGCCGTTTACATAGATATAGCATTTGCCATCGGAAATGCTGTATACGCCGACAACATGAACAAGCTCTGCAGAAGCGGAGGTTGCATATGCTCCGGCATTGTAACCCGTGCCGCCGCCTGTGATAAAGTAAGGCTTGCCGGATTTATCCTCGGCAAGACCCCAGCCGCCTGCCTGCGTGCCGCAGATGATGCCCTGAACAGAGCCCTTTGTGGGCATTACATAGAAAGCTTCAACGGAAAAGCCGTTTTCAGCCCATGACTTGAAGGCATCCTGCGTTGTCAGCTCCTTGAATTTGCAGGTGACATATTTGTCTTCCGAAGCCTTGAGCGCATCGGCAGTATATGCCTTGCCGCCGTGAATGACAGTTGCGTTCTCGACGGTAGCGCCCATATTTGTCACTTCTATGCGACCGAGCGTGTCCTTTACCGTACCGCCAGAGAAATCGAAATCGGCATAAAGCGCGGCTTTCTTCTCGGTGACTTCACCCTTTGCAGATTCCCACTCATATACGAATGTATCGCTTGCAGCACCCCATGAGTCATATGCCGTGAGCGTGACTTTATACTTGCCGTCCTTGAGATTTCCGAGGAAAAGCTCATAACTCTTCTTCATATCGCTTCTCTTCGCATGATGATAGAAATCGGAGAGAATTTTCTTGTTTATTACCTTGCCCGCCGTGATGTGCTTTATCTCTATTTCATAGTGATGAGCAAATTCATCATCGATTGCCGCGTCAAATGTGAGATATGTCTTTACGCCTGTCTTTGTGTTTTCTCTGGGATCAATCTTTACATTGCCGAGTGTGGGCGCCTTGTTTGCCGCTTCTCTTGTCTCGCGGCTGTATTTCTTCAGATGAGTGCCTTCTGCATCGGGATGAGCTATAGTCCATGGCTCTTCGAAAGGAGTATCCTCGGAGAAGAACATCTTTGTCACCTTGACATTGCCGTTTTCGTCTACCTGAATGAGCAGACCTGAGGAAATCTCATATCTGTCATTCATGGTGGTAGCTCCTGCCATATTTTCATAGCCGCCCGCTTCTATCGCCATATAACGGACAGAACCGCAACCGAGCGAGGTGAAAGTGCCCTGCATGATGGAGCGGTTGTCATTTATCGGGAAGTGCAGATGACCGCTGAAGGTCACAACCTGCGAATATTTTGAAAGTGTGGGAGTAAGGTATGTTGTGGACCAGTAGGAGGGATTGCCGTCAAGATCGCTTCCGTAGCAGGTATTGTATATCATCGGATGCGTGCATACGAAAACATACTGCTCGGGATTTTCCTCCGTGAGCTTGCGGAGCATGTTGTCAAGCCATTCGATAGCTTCCTTGGAATAAGGACAGCCTATTGTCTTGCTGTAGGTTTCCGGTTCGAGCATGAGGAAGTGATAGCCGTTTACCACGCAGTCGCGAACGCCTATGCTGAGGTTTGTATCCTCTGTATCAATGCCCTCGCCGAAGTACTTATCGCCGAAAGCAAGCTCATAATCCATGAGATTCAGGCACTGACCCATGATGGAATCGTGGTTGCCTGTAACAAGCAGGGTTTTTACATCGTCGGGAAGAACGCTCTCGAGCGCGCTCTTGAAATAGCCGAGTTCAGCCGCCTTGCCCGTATCGGCAATATCGCCGACTACTGCCAGAGCGTCAAGCCTGCCGCCGTTTTTGGCAGCTTCTTTTGTGAGCTGTGCAATTGCACTCTTCACCTTGTCGACAGCGTCGCCGCTCGCCGCATTTACATGGACATCGGAGATAGCGCCGAATGAGAGCACTATCTTGCTCTCGTCAAATTCGACGGGCTTTATAACAACGGGAGGAGCGGTTGTTTCCGTAGTTTCGGTCGTGCTCTCTGTTGTTTCGGTTGTTTTTGTGGTTTCCGTTGCCTTTGTCGTTTCCGTGGTTTTCGTGTCGACCGTGGTCGCACTTTCTGTTGTGGAATCAGTCATTTCGTTTGGATCCTTTCCGCAGGCGCCGAGAAGAATAATCATCGTCAGCGCAAGAAAAACAGCTAAAAATTTCTTCATTTATACTTTCCTCCTTAAATAGAAGATAATATTGTAAATATATAGTATCATAGCGGGCGTGGGTTATCAACCTACTTTTATATGCCAAAGTCGAAACCATCGGTTGCGCATAGAGAAAATGCAGTTTTGTTTTTGTGCAAAATGACAACAGACACATAAAAACCGCGTATCTTTGCGGATAAAAAAGCCACGACCGCGCAAAAATATAAAAATAAATTCTGAAAATTGCATAAAACTATTGACTTGTGGCAATTTTTGTGGTAAACTATCAAAGCGCGGTGAAAACCGCACCTCATATTTGTCATGGAGAAGTCGCCTAGTTGGTCGAGGGCGCACGACTGGAAATCGTGTAACCGCCATAAACGGTTCGAGAGTTCGAATCTCTCCTTCTCCGCCAAAAAGAAAAGTCGCCAGTGGCGACTTTTCTTTTTACTTCTTCACTCTTCACTTCTTCACTCTTCACTTCTCTCTCCCCGCCCCTATCCTTCGCATTTTTGACCATGTTCTGCGGTCAAAATGCAGTCAGATTCTTTTCAATTTTGCTCATCGCTATTGACTTGTTCGTCATTTTATGATACAATTGAATTAAAGAAAAATGCAAAATCGTATATTTTGCCGTTTTTGCGAATCGACATCAAAATAAAAGAATGTGAGGACAGAAAAATGTATTGTCAGAAATGCGGAAAAGAAATCAACGAATCGGACGCCTTTTGCCCCGGATGCGGAGCGCCGACAACAGAGAATGCTGAAAAACAGGTAAGCACTGAACAGCAGACGAACACCGCCCCCGCAAGCAACATCTTTATAGCGCAGAAATTCCAGCTGAATTGGTATAAGGCTCTGATTTATGCAATCCTTTTTCTTTCGGCTATTGTCAATTTCGCCAACAGCATAAAATTTTTCAGAGGAACGGTATACGGAGATAGTGATACGATAGCAGCCGTCTATGACGCTTTCCCCACATTAAAACCGCTCGACATCTGCACAGGATGCGTTTTGCTCGGAATCGCTGTATTGGCAATCATTACGCGCTTTGCACTCGCAAAATTCAAAAAGAGCGGTCCGCCTCTTCTCTATGCCGTATACCTTTCAAATATAATTTATACAATTGTATATGCTGTAGCAGCTTCCGCAATTACAAAAACATTTTTGCTTAACTATAGCACCGTTTTTTCCGTTATAGTCTCCATCGTAATGCTTTTTGCAAATTACAAATACTTCACAAAGAGAAAAGAATTATTCGTAAAATAACCATCATGCCCGGGATAAATTCCGGGCTTTGATATTATCAGCTGATTTTTCACACATGTCACTTGACAAAAAGCGGCAAGTCGGCTATAATTATATCACTCAATAATAACAATATGTTATACTACAGGAGGCGTCAACTTGGAAAATATCATTGAAATAGACCATCTGCAAAAAAGTTTCGGCGATGTGCACGCGGTAAATGACCTCAGCTTCCGCGTAAAGGAGGGCGAGCTTTTTGCGTTTCTCGGAGTAAACGGCGCGGGCAAATCAACCACGATAAATATCATGTGCGGTCAGCTCGCAAAGGACAGCGGCAGCATCTCAATATGCGATACCGATATGGATAAAGATACCGACGCCGTAAAACGCGCGCTCGGCGTTGTTTTTCAGGGTTCCGTGCTCGACCGCGACCTCTCCGTTTATGACAACCTTGAGAGCAGAGCCGCGCTCTACGGCATACGCGGTGCCGCTTTCAGGGCGCGTTTTGCCGAGCTTTCGGAAATGCTGGACTTCAAAGACTTGCGAAAGCGTGCCGTCGGCAAGCTTTCGGGCGGTCAGCGCAGACGCATAGATATCGCCCGCGCACTGCTTCACAAGCCGAAAATACTCATTCTCGACGAGCCGACCACAGGGCTTGACCCGCAGACAAGAAGCACACTCTGGAGCGTAATCGGCAATCTGCGTAAAAACGAAGGACTTACCGTTTTCCTCACTACCCACTATATGGAGGAAGCGGCGGATGCCGACTATGTTGTAATCCTCGACCACGGAAAAATAGCCGCAGAGGGAACGCCGCTTCAGCTCAAAAATACATATACGGGCGATTTTATTTCGCTCTACGGAATGGGCGAGGACGATGTGAAAAGGCTCGGCATGCCTTATGAAGCCGTCGGCGACGCATATCGCGTTGCCGTGCCGGATACCGCGGCGGCAACAGCACTGATAATGAAATATCCCGAACTTTTCCGCGATTATGAAATAGTAAAAGGCAAAATGGACGATGTTTTTCTTGCCGTCACAGGCAAGAAGCTGACGGGAGGTGACGAGAAATGACAGGACTTTTCGCGCTTGTAAAACGCAATACCAAGATTTATTTCAAGGACAAGGGAATGTTTTTCTCATCGCTTATCACACCGCTCATCCTGCTTGTTCTTTACGCCACATTCCTGAAAAATGTTTATGAGGATTCATTTCGCTCGGCACTTGCGGCGGCAGGTGCATCCGTTCCCGATGCCGTGCTGAACAGTTGCATCGGCGGTCAGCTGGCATCATCGCTTCTTGCCGTCAGCTGTGTAACGGTAGCGTTCTGCTCGAATCTGCTCATGATAAAAGACAAAACATCGGGCGCGCGCCATGACCTGACGATAACTCCCGTCAAGGCAGGCACGATGGGACTCGGTTACTACCTCTCCACGCTCGTTTCCACGCTGATTATCAGCTTTACGGCAACGGCAGTCTGCCTCGGATATATCGCCGCGACAGGATGGTATCTCAGCTTCTCAGATGTTCTTCTCACTCTGCTTGATGTATTTCTGCTTTCCATGTTCGGAACGGCACTCTCCTCCTGCATCAATTTCTTTCTTTCCACAGACGGGCAGGCTTCCGCCGTCGGCACAATAGTCAGCGCGGGCTACGGATTTATCTGCGGCGCATATATGCCGATATCGAATTTCTCGGACGGACTGCAGAAAGTTCTTTCTTTTCTCCCAGGAACATACGGCACAAGCCTTATCCGCAATCATTTGATAGGCGGTTCTTTTGCCGAAATGAAAAAGCTCGGATTCCCCGATGAAGTATTAAAAGGAATACGCGACAGCGTCGATTGCAATCTCTATTTCTTCGGAAATGAGGTTAATACGGGAATGATGTATGTTATTCTCTGTGCAAGCATCGCAGTGCTTATAGGTATTTATGTTCTCATGAATATCATATCGAGCCGTCGTCACGCAAAATGAAAATATACAGAAATATTGCCGATATCATAACAGGGCTGCGCATCTGCGGTGCGGTGGCTTTGCTTTTTCTCGTGCCGCTTTCGCCGGTTTTCTATATCGTATATACGCTGACAGGACTGACAGATGTGCTTGATGGCTGGGCGGCAAGAAAAAGCGGCACGGCAAGCGATTTCGGAGCGAAGCTTGATTCCGTGGCAGACCTCATTTTCTATGCCGTCATGCTGATAAAACTCCTGCCCGTCATGTATGAAATGCTTCCGCATGCTATCTGGTGGTTTCTCGGTGCGGTGCTTTTCATCCGCGTATGCGCATATGCGACCGCGGCTGTAAAATACCGCCGCTTCGCCTCGCTCCATACTTATCTCAATAAGGCAACAGGCTTTGCCGTTTTCATGATACCGTATTATCTCGCGCTTCCCTGCCATACAGTGCTGTGCTTCGCGGCATGCACGATAGGCGCCGTTTCCGCCTCGGAAGAGCTGATACTGCACATCATGGCAAAGGAATATAACGCGAAAACAAAAGGAATATTTTTCAGAGGAAAAGCAGAGGAATAAAATAGCAAGAAAATAACCGACAGGAGCACCTGTCGGTTTGTTTTTTTATGGAAAACGGATTTTACTATATGTCAATTTTCCCTGACCACGGGGCTTGAGGAAGTTAAGCAATGCGAAGCGTGTGTGTTGGCGTCGCCGAGACAGGGGGAATGGACACATACGCGAAGCGTGTGTGTTGGCGTCGCCGAGACAGGGGGGGACGCCGACCCCTACAAGATAAAACTCAATTACAACAAATAGCCAAAATAAAAAATATGCACTTTGTCCCGTCAGCGTACAGACTTCCGCACGCCCGCCTCACCTTTATATGCGGGCGTGCAGGCAATGCGTGCACGAATCTGCTCGGCTTCCCCGTGTGTCATGTTCGCACGCGTGGTATGCCGCGGTTGCGGAGAGCATGAAACCGCCGACTTTATCATCTGCCCTGTGTCGCACGCACTTGCCACGCATGGCTCGCGCGACTAACTCGTGCACGCGGGAAGAGATATCAAAGAGAGGGGAACGCTCTCTTTGATGACTTTTGGTATACTCCGTCTCGGCGACGCCGTTCAGAGGTGGCTTCGCCACCCTGAACCCTCCTCTTGGTCACACAAAAGTACGATAAAAGAAAAGTATTTTTATGTTTTTTCGGTTTGTCGGTGAATTAACCAATATCACAAAACCGACAGGAGCCCTGTCGGTTTTTCATTTCAAATCTATTCCCGCTTTTTTTGCCTGTGAATGCTGAAATTTTCGCGGTATACGATAAGTCTTGCCGTCCTTTTTGAACCTTGCACCCGTCTGTTTGAAGTGAAACGGCACGCCCGCCTTTTCACATTGTGCACGCAGGTCAAGCACCCAATCATAGTCGCAGATGCGGGCTTCGTTTCCCGATTCTCCGCCGCAGATAACGCCCTCTATCTTATCCGAAAGATAAGGCGAAAGGTCTATTTTCGAAAGCAACGGCTCGCAGATTATCATTTTGCGGCGTATTTTTGCTTCGAGAAAAACGGGAAGTCGCCTTTTTGCTTCTTCCTCGTTCTCCACGGTACAGCATATCGTCACATTGCCGTAGCCATCGCCCCAGTCGGAGGGAATACACTCGGCAAATCGGACGATGCGCTTCGTTATTATCAGAAAATCAAGGTCGGGACGGCGGCGTATCATCTGCCAGCATTCGCCGCGCCATGCATCCGCCTTATCGAGGAAAAAATCCGAGGTAAAACATGTATATACAGGCTCGCCGTCAGACTGGAGCTTATATGTTCCGTCGCGCGCAAGACGCACGGGCAAGTCGAAATCCGCATTTTTTGTCACCCTGCGGCTGTCTTTTTCAAAGCGCGAATCCGTTCTGTAGACATAGCAATGCATACAGCCTGCACTGTATTTGTCGCATCCGTGCCATGGATTCCAGAGTGCCATTTTATTTTGTTACGGTGACGATGAAGCCATCGACATTATTGCCGGAAACGGTATATTCACCGCTCGCGGGAACGGGCACAAATGTCACGGATTCGCTCGACTGTGCGGGACAGAAATATATGAGATAATCGACGCCCTCATAGCTGTATTCAAGCGGCTTGTCGGAATAAGAATAGTCTTTTCTGAGCAGGTCTATGTATTCTTCGAGGCAGAGATTGTTTTCCGTCATATATGCGGCATGAGGCACGCCGACATAGCGGAAATGCCATGATTCATGCAGAATCTTTGTTATATCCACCTTTGCGCCGTCATAGCGGAGAACAAAACCGTATTTCGCGCAGTTTTTAACAAGCCATTCCTGCTGAGCGGCATTGAAATCGACCGTCGCGCCCTTGTGCGTGAAAATCTTCAGGTCTATGGCAAGTCCCGTATGGTGCTCGCTGAAACCGGGATTTGTGGCGTAATATTTGCCGACCTCTTCGCCCATCTCTTCTATGGTGCGGTTATAGACATTCTGCTGACGGTTGTAATCGCGGTAGCCGCTGGCTACTATTATCTTGTCCGTCTTGCCGTCGGCGCCCGTTTCAAAAGTCTCGGGCAGAGCGGCTTTCAGGTCGGTGAACATCTTGTTCATCGGCATTATGATATCGCGGCGCAGTTTTGCATCTATGCCGAGAACATAATTCGTATTATATCCCTCCTGACCCCAGAGCGAAACGATATCGCGCGATTCCTCCGCGGCTGTCGGGAATTTGTATTCGACGGAATTATTTACAAGTATGAGTTTGCCCTTGTGAACATCGTCCGAAGCATAAGGCTTGTTTACATAGTTCTTGCGCCATTCGGGAACGACTGTGAGCGGGTCGACGGTGGTTTCCGTTGTGACCGTGGTTGTTGTTTCTGTTGTCTTGGCAGGTTTCTTGTTTGCTATCGCCTTTATTATCAGCACAAAAAGGACGATGACAAGCACCGCAACAAGAAAGAGCGAAAGCAGCGCTGTCATGCCCTCCTTATTCGGCTTGAATTTAATCTTTTTATGACCCTGAGGTCTTTTTGCCCCCTGCCCGTTTGCAGAGTAGCCTCTGTAATCGTTATTTCTGTCTTCGTCGAAGTTCATTTTGTCCTCCGTTTTGCATCGAGTAATGGTAATATATATTCTACCATTAAAATCGAAAAATGTCTATAGGATTTTTAATTATTTTATTTTTTTGCGAGAAATATCCGTCTTTTTGCTTCCCCATATTGATTATTTACAAAATTTATGGTATACTTATACCATATTATAGAAAAAGACAGCGCGGGAAACAAAAAAACATTATCGGAAAGAGGATATTCAAATGAAACGGAAAGAACAAAACGGCGATATCGCCATTATGCTTCCGCCGGAGGGGAAATTCGCCCGCTTCTGGTTCCGTCTGAAGCACAGCGAATATTTATATCTGCTGGCGGCGTTTTTCCTGCCGTTTACCATACTGCTCGGTGTTTATGCCTGCCTCGGCACGCATCCGTTCGGAAACAGCAGCGTACTCACGCTTGACCTTCAGGCACAGTATATTTACTATTATGAGGAAATCCGCCGACTGCTGACGCAGGGCGGAAGCTGGCTCTATTCATGGAAGCGCACGCTCGGCGGCGAATTCATGGGTATCGTCGCCTACTACGGCGCAAGCCCGCTCAATATCATATTTGCACTTTTCCCGAAAGACAGAATAGCCGACGCCATGATGACCATACAGCTTTTCAAGGTCGGCTTCATGGGTCTTACATTCGGCTACTATATCCATAAGACACGCTTCGTCTCGCAGATGCACACCATCGCTTTCTCGCTGATGTATGCGCTCTGTGCATATTCCGTTGTTCAGCTTGCAAACCCGATGTGGCTCGACGCGATGATATTCCTGCCGCTCCTGATACTCGGGCTTGAAGCGCTGATAAACGAGAGAAAATTCATCCTATATACCGCATCGCTTACGATGATTTTCATAACCAATTACTATATCGGTTATATGTGCGGTATATTCACCTTCTTCTATTTCCTTTATTATTACAGCCTCAAGCGCGATGACCTCATGTATAAAGGCGAAGAAAAGATTTCTCTTTTCAAAACCTACGGCTTCCGCACATTCATGCGGTTCGCTTTCTTCACGCTGATTTCACTGCTCATCGCGGCATTCATGCTCATCGCGGCATACTATTCGCTCACCTTCGGTAAATCCGGCTTCTCAAATCCCTCATACAGTTTTTCGTTGCGGTTTGATTTTCTTGACCTCATCGTCAAGCTCCTGCCCGGCTCCTATGACTCTGTGCGTCCCACGGGACTTCCGATGATATACAGCGGTCTGCTCGCGCTCATCGCCATTCCGCTTTATTATATGTCGCCCGCCATCACAAAGAAGCAGAAAGTATGCGCTTCCATGCTCCTTGCGGTACTGCTCTTCAGCTTCAGCATAAATGTGATAGACCTCGTATGGCACGGCTTCTCCGCTCCCAACTGGCTCAACTACAGATATTCGTTTGTTTTCTCGTTCTTCATCATAGTCATGGCATATGATGCCGTGGCTCATATAGAAAAGATAAAATTCGGTCAGGTCGGCGCGGTCTGCGCGATACTTGCCGTGCTCGTCATGATTATCCAGAAGCTGGATTATGTTTTCGACCAGGATACTAAGCAGAATCCGCTCGACGATGCCACCTGCATATTCCTCACACTCGTGCTTATCGCGGCATATGTGATAGTGCTGAATCTGCTCTCTAACAGGTCATACGAAAGCTCGGCGGCGTTTATCCTCGCCATAGTCGTATGCGTGGAAATGTTCGCGAATACGCTGATAACCATCGCCGAGGAGCAGACGGATGTCGGCGCGGTCAAATATGACAACTATCTGGAAAACAACGGCACAAAAGAAAATTATTCCTCCTACCGCGGCGCGATACTGCGCAGTCAGGATTTGGTGAATAAGGTTCTCGACAGCGACAAATCTTTCTACAGGATGGAAATGGTTCGTTCGCTCTACAGAAATGCGGTCAATATGCCGATGGCTTTCGGCTTCAACGGCATAGCGCACTCCACCTCCACGCTTAACTCCTCCGTAATCAAATTCATGAATTCCCTCGGCTATACCTCGCAGAGCCACTACACATATTATGTCGGCGGCACACCGCTTTCCGATGCTCTGCTCGGAATCAAATATGTGATAACGGAAAACGATACCCTCGACCCGAAGATATATACCGTTGCCGAGAGCGGCACGAAATATTACAAATATATCAAGAGCGACGATGTGATATATGCCATGCAGAATACCAAGGCTCTGCCGATAGCATACGGCGTAAGCCCGAGCATGCTCACGGCTGACCTCGGCGATATCAGCGGAACGATAACGGGACTGGAATTTCAGAATAACATGATTCTCGAAATGCTCTCGGGAACAGGCTTCCGCAGTAATGTTTTCAAGGGAATCAGCGCCACTATAGATTATGAAAACTGCAATATGGGTATCAGCTATACCCACCCGACAAAGTATATCGACAAGGACGGCAATCAGCAGGTTCACGATACGCCTTACTATACCTTTGACAAGGCAACGGACGGCGCAAAGGTTACCTTCACGCTGACAGCTCCGCAGGACGGCGATATATATGTTCACTTCCCTGCCGATAACTTCCAGAAAACCTGCGACCTCTATGTAAACGGCAAGTTCATCAGCGAGTATTTCAAGGATACCTCTGGCATTCTGAATATCGGCTCCTTCAAGAAGGGAACAAAAATAGTCGCCGAGCTTCGCCTGAAAAAGGATGCGACATATTTCTCCAGAGAATCGGATTATTACTTCTACTGCGTTGACTACAACGCAATGACAGAGGCGATAAACGCGCTCGACAACTGCGGAATGTATGTCGAAGAGCACGGAAACTCCCATCTCAAGGGCGAAATCACCGTAACAGAGGGACAGACCCTCGTATTCACGACCATCCCTTACGATGCCGGCTGGAATGTTTATGTAGACGGCAAAAAGGTGGAAACACACCGCACCCTCAGCGCTCTTCTCTCCTTTGAGGTTGAGGAAGGCTTCCATACGCTCGAATTCCGCTATATGCCGAAATGCTATGTCATCGGATTTATCGCGAGCGGCGTCGGTATCGTGCTTTTCGCTTTCTTCATTATTATTACAAAGGTGAAAAAAGTGAGAAGCAAGGTTTTCGCAAAAGCGAAATTCCTCGGTGAATTCATAAATGACGGCACGCCCGCCGTAATCGAGGGTGAAGCGCATGAGGTCGCAGAGGAAACGCCCGAAAGCGGCGACGCGGATGCGGCATATGAATCCTTTACCATAAAATTCGAAAACGGCGCGGATGCGGAGCAGACGGAAAGCACCGATGCAGAAACAGGCAACGATGCAGAAATCCCCGCTGACACGGAAGCGGAAAATGAATCGGAACCAAAACCCAACGATACTCCCGATGCAGAGTAAATGAAGCAAAAACAGAAAATACCGGTTGCAGCGAACGCTGCAACCGGTATTTTGCTATAGCAGTCTGTCTTTATTATTCGTTGTTTTCGCCTTGCTTTTCGGCAGGCTCGGAAGTTTCGTTTGCTTCGGCTTCGGCTTCGGCTTCGGCTTCAGTTTCAGCTTCTGCCTTGGTCTCAACCTCAGTTTCGGCTTCGGTTTCAGCTTCAGTTTCAGCTTCCTCATCCGCTTCTATCTCTGCCGATTCTTCTTCTTTTTCGTCGGCTTGCGCTTCCGCTCTGGCATCGGCTTCCGCCTCTTCCTTCTCTTCCTCGGCTATCTGCTCGTCCATCGCTTCCTCCGCTTCCGCTATCACCTTATCACGCGAGGGCGCATGGATTACTGTCTTATCCTTGTATTCATCGGGTGTACCGAACTGCTCGTTTTCGTAGTTTACTTCAAATTCGGGCTTTGCTATATCATTGGAAAATTCCGAGGTCTGCTCAAAGGGGCTTCTTGCCATGGCGCGCTTCTTTGCTTCCGACTGCTCAAGGCTGTCGGTGCGTTCAAACTCGCTCGTGTCAAACTGCACCTCGCCTGTCATGGCAAGACTGGACTTCGGCGGCTTGATACCGAGCAGTACCGTGATATCCACTATCTCATCCTTGCCGATGACACCGCTTGCCGCCATTTTCTTATGCCTTATCAGGAAGAAAGCGATAAGCGCGGCAGAAAGAACGAAACCTACACCCGCCACTATCTGGGAAACCCGCAGGCTTCCGATATAGAGCGAGTCTGTGCGCAAGCCTTCGATAAACATTCTGCCGAGTCCGTACCAGCAGGCATATTCGAGGATTATCTGCCCATGGAATTTGCGCTTCTTATAGAATATATTGATAAGCGTGAAGCCTATCACATTCCAGAGAGATTCATAGAAGAAGGTGGGGTGAACATATCGCGTCTCCGACATGCCGAGCTTGCGTATACCCATGCGCCAAGGCAGGGTCGTATCGCCGCCGTATGCCTCCGCATTCATGAAGTTGCCCCATCTGCCGATAGCCTGCGCTATCATAACGCCCGGGATAACCATATCGCCCATCATGCAGAAAGACTGCTTCTTGTGCTTTGCCACAAGGAAAACCATCAGTGCGCCGACAATCACGCCGCCGTAGATTGCAAGACCGCCGTCGCGCGGGCTTATCACATCCCAGAATGAGCTGTAGCTATGGTCTTTCAGCGAGAAGAGCACATAATAGAGTCTCGCGCCGAGAACCGCTATCGGGACTGTCCAGAGCGTATAATCAAGCACGGTATCAAGATTGATGCCCGCCTGATTTGCGCGCCATGCGAGATAGGAAAAAGCCACTATTATGCCGAAGCATATTATGACGCCGTACCACATTATATCAATTCCGAAAAGGCGAAAGGCAAGGCGGTTTACGGGAAATTCGTCTATGCCCAGTCCCGGAAATGATATTATGGAAATATATTCGGAGGGATTCATAAAAATTTTTCTCCTTTTCCGTCTTTTTATTTGCTGATGGGCTTGACTACGCTCATCGCATAATATTTCTCATCGAAAAGCTCTGGGAGCAGAGCCATGACATCTTCATATGACACGCCGGCGAGGATATCGCCGTATGCGAGCCAGTCGAGCCCGTCATGCAGTGCATATGTGAATGTTTCCGCAAGCTCCGTGGAATCGAAACTCTTGATATAGGAAGCATATTCGGCTCTCTTGATTCGCTCAAAATCCGCGCGGTCAAAGCCGTTTTTCTTTGCCTCTTCGACATGGGCGACGACTTTTTCATAGACTTTCTCGGGGTCATCGCTCTCGCCCTGTATATATACGACAGATGAATTTCTGTCATGATCGAACGATGCGGCAAAGCCGTTTGCCAGCCCGCTCTCATACATTTCGATACCGAAAGCGGATGAAGCGCCGAAGAGAAGCTCCGTGAGTATATCACCTGTCGCCTGCTTCTTTGCTCTCTCGAGCGGATCTGCGGAAATCTTTATATCCTTTACGCCGATATAGAAGAGCGGCTTTGCAACCTCAAATTCGGCTACCACGCGCTTCTTGTTTACCTCGGGCTTCTCGCTGTTATACGAGCGTATAATTTCCTTTGGCTCCTGAATGGGAAGAATCTTATCCGCCATGCGCAGGACAACCTCGGGGTCTGCCGCCGTATTTACGACAAGCATCATATTCGAGAGATTATAGAAAACCTCATAGCATTTATAGAGCAGCTTGTCCGTTATCTCGGCGATGGATTCCACTGTGCCGGCAACATTGAGCTTTATCTGATTGTCCTTGTAGAGCGCGTCCATCAGGTTATAGTAGAGCGCACGGTGAGGATTGTCCTCGCCCATGCGTATCTCCTGACCGATGATGCCCTGCTCCTTTGCAACGGTCTCGGGCGTGTAATACGGCTTTGTGACATAATCGAGAAGTATTTCGAGATTTTCCTCAAAATGGTCGGAGCAGGAGAAAAGATACGCCGTCATCGCAGAACCTGTAAAGGCGTTCGCATCCGCGCCGTATTTTGCAAAGCGGGCAAATGTATCGCTTCCGTCCTCGTTTTCAAACATCTTGTGCTCGAGGAAGTGCGCTATGCCGTCGGGCACGCGGGTAAATTCCTTATCGCCCGCAAGCCTGAAGCAGTTGTCTATCGCGCCGTATTTCGTGCTGAATAAGGCATAGCTTGTAGTGAAATTTTTCGGTATGATATAGATATCAAGTCCGCTCTTATGGTGCGTATAATAATATTTTTCGCCCAAAGCCTTGTTTTCGGTAAGTTTAAGCTCACTCATCTTCCGCTACCTCCGTTCCGCAAAGGAAATATATCGTATCGAGCTTTATGCTCTGCGCTCTCGCCACTATCTGCTCCTTTGTGATGGCATTTATCTTTGCCATGCGCTCCTCCGGAGTTTCCGATGTGCCGCATATCGCGCATTCAAAGCACCAGCCCGCTATCTGGCTTGTCTTGTCCGTTATCGAACGCAGGCTGTTTATGAGAGTGTTCTTCGCGTCGGAAATCTCCGTATCGCTTATCTCGCCGCGCTTGACGCTCTCAAGCTGAGCGATAATCTCGCTTATCGCCTGCTTCTTCTTTGCAAATTCGATGCCGCTGTTTACGAATATCGCGCCCTTTACCGCGTCATAGCCCGCACTGCAATAGTAGCAGAGGCTGAGGCGCTCGCGCACATTCATGAAGAGCTTGCTGCTCGTGCTTCCGCCGAAAATGACGGATACCATCTGCATCACGAGAAAATCATCGTCCTCGCGGCAGCAGCCGGCACGAAAGCCAAGTGCGAGCTTGCCCTGACCGATATTCTGATGCTCATAGACAGTCTTCGGCTCGCCCTTCGGCTCGCGGACAACATCTGTTCTGAGGTCATAACCGGCACCGCGGCAAACGCCTGCGAACATGGCTTCAAAAGCCGCCGTAACCTTATCGAAATCCATATTTCCGACGGCGGAAATCTCTATTCTCGCGTTTGCGAGCAGGTCGAGATATGCCGCGTAGACGCGCTCGGGCGTGAGCGCCGAAATGGTCTCCGCGCTTCCCTTTTCGCTCTCGGCATAGGCTTCGCCGCGGTACATCTCCTCGCGCACGCGACGGTTTGCGTATGCTATTTTGTTGTTGGCATCGGCGCGGACGGAATCGGCAAGCTTTGCCTTTTCGCTCTCCACATATTCGCTTCTGAAAGCGCCGTTTTCAAGCACGGGATGAAAGAGCATCTGCGATATCATCTCAAGCATACCGCCCGTGATATCTGTCCCGTCCATGGAATATCTGTTTGCGAGCATTCCCGCGTTTATATTTATTATCTGCGTATCACCGCGCTTGCCGATATTTGCCCATATGCCGGAGTCATAGAGCGATTCGAGCTGCCTGCGGATGGCGCCGATATCGGGATATTTCTCCGTTCCCCTCTTGAGAACATAAGGAACAAGCGCATTTGCCGCCGCATTTTCTTTTGAAAGCGGCATAACAAAGGCTATTCTGATAAAGTCGGATTTGAACTTGTCGGTTGCCACGGTATTAACAAAGACATTTTTTGCTATTTCTTTTCGTGTAAATGACATTTCTTTTTCCTTTCGAGATTATATTTTATATATATTACCATATTTTCCTCTCTTTTTCAATAGTTTGCGGATAAAATTTAATGGCATAGAGACATTGACATAACTGCAGTATTATGTTATAATTATAATATAAATTTCCCAATGCGGAGAAAAGAGGTTTTTATGGATACAATACTTACATGGGCAAGCGAACATATCGATACGCTTGTCTGGCTCGCTGTCATCATCGTGGCGACCGTAGTCGAAGCGCAGACGCTGGCACTAGTTTCGATATGGTTCATCCCGTCCGCCGCGGTATCGCTCATTCTTTCGTTCTGCCGCGTGAATATCGGCATACAGATAGCCGTTTTCGCGGTGCTGTCGTTTATTCTGCTCATCTTTTCGAGAAAAATATTCGGCAAGACGCTCCGCATAAAACCTGTCGCCACAAATGCCGATTCGCTGATAGGTGAGCGCGCCGTAGTAACCGAAGATATCAACAATATCGAGGGCAGAGGCGCGGCAAAAGTCCGCGGACTGGAATGGTCGGCAAGGTCGGCTGACGGCGAAAATATCGAAGCGGGTACGGTTGTGCTCGTCACAGGCATAGAGGGCGTAAAGCTCATGTGCAAAAAAGACAAATCTGATAAGAATTAACGGAGGTTTATTATGTTACCATTTATTATTCTCGGCATTCTTCTGGCTATAGTAATCATCGTGCTCATATCGAATATCGTTATCGTGCCGCAGGCTCGCGCCGCTGTAATCGAGCGCCTCGGAACATACCATACAACATGGCATACGGGCTTCCATTTCCGCATTCCTTTCGTTGAGAGAATAGCGAAAAAAGTTTCGCTCATGGAGCAGGTCGCAGACTTCCCTCCTCAGGCGGTTATCACAAAAGATAATGTAAAAATGCAGATAGATACGGTCGTTTTCTTCCAGATAACAGACTGTAAGCTCTTTGCATACGGCGTGGAAAACCCCATGTCGGCTATAGAAAATCTGACAGCCACCACTCTCCGTAATATTATAGGTGAGCTGGAGCTGGATAATACACTCACGAGCCGCGACCTGATAAATACGAAAATGCGCGCGATTCTCGACGAAGCCACAGACCCTTGGGGCATCAAGGTCAACCGCGTGGAGCTGAAAAACATCATGCCGCCGAAAGAAATTCAGGACGCGATGGAAAAGCAGATGAAAGCGGAGCGCGAGCGCAGAGAGCTGATTCTTCGCGCAGAGGGCGAAAAAAATTCTACCATCCTCGTAGCCGAAGGTAAAAAGCAGGCTATGATTCTCGATGCCGAAGCGCAGAAACAGCGTGAAATTCTCCTCGCGGAAGCAGACAGAGCCGCAAAGATATGCGCGGCTGAGGGCGAAGCGGAAGCGATACTGAAGATTCAGGAAGCAACCGCCGAGGGTATCAAGAGAATAAACGAAGCCGCACCCACAGAAAAGGTCATCGCGATAAAGAGCCTTGAAGCTTTCGAAAAAGCGGCAGACGGCAAGGCGACAAAGATTATCATCCCGAGCGATATTGCATCGCTTGCAGGTCTTGCGACATCGGTTTCCGAACTTGTAAAAAAGGACGAGAAGTAAGATTCAGATAAAACGATAAAGAAAATCCGCGGTTTTCACCGCGGATTTGTTCAGTTTGTCGAAAATTCAGCTTATCTCTATATTTTACTTTTTACTGCAAAAGCGATGGTCGGCATGGCAAAATGCTCAGCTATCGCGCTTTTGCTTAATGAAGCGCCAAATAACAACTGCTCCGGCAAAGCAAACAAACACGGTAACCACGGCAGCAACTGCTGTTGCCTTTGAAAATTGAGCTGAATTTACATCATATATAATGGTTTCTTCACCGTTTTTATTTGTGACAATCAATTGAGAATATGATGATGCAAATAAATTAAAAATACCCATATCATTTTTAAGAAAATATTCGGTATCTCCGATTTCTCGCTTGGCTGAAAAAATGCAATTATTCCAATAGGTATTGTTTTCGGATGTATTTTGAATTTTCAGAACGCTCTCGACCTCTCCCACGGAATTAACGGCGATTGCGACATCACTGCGAACAAGATAAATATTCAAAACGCTTTTATCAAATTCAATGCCGAAACTGCCACTGCATTTAAAACTGTAACCATACTTAAAAACACCGTCATTTGTATAAATGCAAACCGTCTGGCTTTCAGAGTTACCGCAGCCAATAGCGACCAATCCGTCTTCATTGACAGAAAAGCACTTAATTGCTTTTTTGGGCGGCTCGTCCGCCAACATAGATATATTTACATTTTTAAGCAATGTGTTTATATCATTTTCCGGTAACGACTCGGTAGAAAAGCCTGTATTCACAGCCAATATTTCCGCTCCGCAGATAACCAATAAAATCAACAGTAATATGACTGTAAAAATATATCGAATACGCCGCATCTTTACCACTCCGTAATTTAAATAATATCTTTGACAAAGGGAGGCAAGCGCCTCCCTTTTCCTGTTTTATTTATTATCTCTTCGTCTCGATGAGACCGTATTCGCCGTCTTTTCTGCGATATACCACATTTACATCGGCACTTTCCTGATCCTCATATACGAAAAATTCATGACCGAGCAGATTCATCTGGAGAATAGCCTCCTCCGCCGACATGGGCTTGAGCGCGAAATTCTTTTTATGAATCCTGAATTCCTTTTCCTCATCCACAGTCTCGGTAAAATCGGGGCTCGGAGCAAACGCACCTTCGCGCAGGCGCTTTTCAAGGCGTGTCTTGTTTTTGCGTATCTGGCGGTCGATAATATTTACCGCAGGGTCGATGGCATGGAGGAAGGATTCAGCCTCCACTTCGCTGCGATAGATCATACCACGGGATGAAATGGTAAGCTCGAGAATCTGATGCTCTCTTTTCCTTGAAAGAGTGACAAATGCCTGTACCTCGTCGTCAAAAAACTTGTCGAGCTTTCTGAGCTTCTTTTCGATAATTTCTTTTTCATTATCGGTGAGTGTGACCTGCCTCAGCAAAATACTGGTTTTCATAGTTTACCATCCTTTCGGCAGGATGAGCCGCATATGCACGCCACTTTATAGAAATGCCATGCGTAAATCGGCATCCCGCATATTATTTCGGAAACGAAAAATGGTATTCCCGTTTCTTGTCTATATTATATCATAAAAAACACGAAAATGGAATCTCTTTTTGACATTTCTGTATAATTTCGTATGATTGAATAGATAGTCTATGTTATTTTTGGCACTTTTTCACATCTGTCTCTTATACACATCTGACGCT
>ERZ1026780.401-NODE-401-length-35674-cov-19.295741_pt1 | contig 35674 bp, 41 predicted proteins | sample MGYA00380126_ERZ1026780 | MGnify/ENA primary metagenome ERZ1026780 (study PRJEB33269, sample SAMEA4719762) | human gut metagenome | biome: human-associated habitat; feature: organic feature; material: feces | place: Cameroon | collected 2013-10 ... | reverse complement strand
TATAAGACAATATCACATTTACACGACATTTCTTTATTTTAAATGTTGACAAGCACAAAGATATGTGCTATAATAAAAATGTTAAGGATACGGAGTATTAGCTCAGTTGGGAGAGCACCTCCCTTACAAGGAGGGGGTCAGCGGTTCGAGCCCGTTATACTCCACCATTTAATTAAAGCATGCGCCCGTAGCTCAATTGGATAGAGTGCTTGACTACGGATCAAGAGGTTATGGGTTCGACTCCTATCGGGCGCGCCAGTTTATGTCGGGAAGTAGCACAGCTTGGTAGTGCACTTGGTTTGGGACCAAGGGGTCGCAGGTTCAAATCCTGTCTTCCCGACCATTTTATTTTTATGGCGGTATAGCTCAGTTGGCTAGAGCATTCGGTTCATACCCGAAAGGTCAGGGGTTCAAATCCCTTTGCCGCTACCATTTGTATTAGCCATTGGCTATTTTTTTATATAAGGACCTTTAGCTCAGCTGGTTAGAGCACTCGGCTCATAACCGAGCGGTCGTAGGTTCAAGTCCTACAAGGTCCACCATTTTAAAATTTAGTAACACACGTAGTGTGTTTTTTTTATGGAGTAGTATGGATCAATTACCAACTAATGTATCGGCCTTAATTGATTATCTATCTAACTACGGAGCGAAGTGTTATATCGTCGGTGGTTGGGTTAGAGATTATTTATTAGGGATTAATAATAATGATATAGATATTGAAGTATTTGATATTGATTATGAATCATTATTAGTATTATCAAAAATATTAGATGATAATGCTGAAGGGTTAAGGCAATATGGAGTAGTTAAATTACCCAATCTTGGAGTTGATTTATCTTTACCTAAATATGAAATTACTAATAATGAATCTAATTATAATAAGATTAGATATGAGATTGATCCTCATTTAAGCTTAAAACAAGCCAGCATGCGTCGTGACTTATCGATTAATAGTATTTATTATGATCCAGCGACTAATGAAATAATCGATCCCCAATTAGGAGTAGAAGATGTAATTAATCATCGTTGTCGGATCATAAATCCTAATTTTGGTGATGATCCTGTAAGATTAATTAGATTAATTTATTATACTGTTAAATATGATTTAACAATTGATCAACAAGTGCTAGATATTATTGAACCAATGTCTATAGACAATATTAGCGAAGGGAAACTAAAAAGTTATATTAATAAGATTAAATCAGTCACTGGATATTATCAATTATTAATTAATAAAGGCTTATTAAAAAAAGTAGAAGATTATCTTTAATCTTCTACTTTTTCTTTTTTAGCTTGTTTTTCTTTAGGCAATGGTTTAAATGGAATTAATTTAACTTTAATTAGTGGGTGTTTTGATAATTTAGAGTAAATAAACTTATCAATTTCACTACTAATTTTTTTCTCAATCATGGCTTTGTTTAAGTTTTTATTTTTATGATATGTTTCAATAAAGATTTTTTGAGCTTGTTGAATTACTTCAATATTTTCATTAACAATCATTAATCCTCTAGTGATTGTTAATGGATAAGAGATTAAGTTTTTATTATTATCATAAATTGAACTTATAACAAATACACCTTCACTAGCAAGTTGGTGCATAATTCCACTTGTAGTACTTACATTAATGTTGTTTCCTGATACATACATACTTTGTCCTGGGAAAACATTACGATTAATATAAGGGTGTTTAGTATCCATGTTTAATACATCACCATTATCTAAAATAAAGATATTTTCTTTAGGGATTCCTAATTGAATCGCACTTTGTTTATGGTTTTGTAACATAAAGTGGGTACCATGCACTGGGGCAAAGTATTTTGGTTTCCATAAACTTAATAATAATTTTTGTTCCTCTTTACTAGCGTGTCCGGAAGCGTGAGTTTTAAATAAATCTGAGTTAGTAACAATATTACAATCTGATTCACTTAAAGCATCTAAAACTTTTCCAACTTGATAATTATTACCTGGAATAGGATTAGAAGCAAATACGACTGTATCAGATGGACTAATAGAGATGTGTGCATGTGAACCTGTGGCAATTCTAGATAATCCTGCTAACGCTTCACCTTGAGAACCTGTTGTAATAATAACAACTTCATTGTCATTGTATTTATTAACATCTCTAGGTTCTATAATGTCAGATTTTTTAGCTTTAATATATTTTGTTTTTAAACCGATTTGTAAGGCATTGTTTAAACTACGTCCAATAATACATATTTTACGTTTATTTTCTAAAGCACCTTCAATAATTTGTTCAACACGGTTAATGTTAGAAGCGAAAGTAGTAAAGATAATTCTTCCTTCGGCTTCAGAGATTAACAATTTTAAGTTTTTACCAATTAATGATTCAGATAAACTAAATCCTTCAGTCATTGCATTAGTTGAATCCGATAACATTAATAATACTCCACGTTTAGCTAACTCAGTCATTTTATGAAAATCTGGTGCTTCTTGTCCCGGAGGAGCAAAATCAACTTTAAAATCTCCTGTAGTCACAATATTACCAACAGGTGTTTCAAAGAATAAACCTAAACTATCTGGTATTGAGTGAGTAACACGGTAAGTAATTATTTTAACAGGACCAAATTTTAATTCAGTATTATCATCGATTTCAATTAATTTTGCACTTAAATGATGTTCACGTAATTTATTTTGAATCATTAATGACGCAGTTTGTGGTGCATAGATTGCTGGAATATCTAATGTTTTTAATAAAAATGGAATTCCACCAATGTGATCCTCATGTCCGTGAGTGATAAATAATCCACGAATACGATGTTTGTTTTCTAATAAATATGTATAGTTAGGAATAATGTAATCAATTCCCAATAAATCTTTGTCGGGGAATAATACCCCGTAGTCGACTACAAAAATATCATTTTTGTATTCAACTACATAACAGTTTTTTCCTACTTCACCTAAACCACCTAATGCCATAACTTTTAAATCGCTTGGTTTACGATTTAAATTTTGTTTGTCATTTTTAGTTGGTTTTTTATTATGTTGTTTTTTCTGTACAATAGGTTTTGTACTCTTATTATGTAATACTTTTTTTACTAACTTTTTATTTCGTTTAGTAGAAGTAGGAGTTCTTTTTTTCTTTTCCATAATAACTCCTAAGTTTTCGACTGTTTTTATTTATTATACCACAATATATTATATGGTTGAAAATATTATTTGGCCATTTTTTACGTATATATATTATAATTGGATTGTTTGAATAGGTGAATGGGTAACCAAAATTTAGACACGATATCTAGGGTATAATCAATTTAATATATTCATTAATCAAACATTTTAAAGAAAAAAGAATTTTTAAGGAGAAGAACCATGAAAACAAGTAAAAAGATATTAGGGGCAACACTTGCTCTAACTTTAATAATTCCATTATCAGGATGTGGGGGAAGCAAATATGCTGTTAAAGGTTGTAAACCAACAGAAAACTTTCCTTGTGTTCCCGCTAACGAAAACAACATTAAGTAATCTGAAATATTAAAAAATGCTAATGATTATGTTGATTTAGGATTAGATGTTAAAACAGGAACAAGAATTATAGTAACTCCTAAAAAAGGTAAAAAGAATCCTAATTGTAACCTAACTTTCAGTTTAACAGCTCCTGACAAAAAATTCACATACAAAGCTATATCTGTTATGGTCGACGGTAAAGAAATAGATAAGGTAGATTTGAGTTGGGATAATGAAACAACAATTGAGTTGCCTAAAGAAGCGGTAGGCAAATATGTAAATGTATTTTTAAATTCTGAAAATGGACAACAACCAAATGTAGGAGAATTTGAAATTACAGTAGAGTAGTATGGTTGCCAATCCAGTAAGAGTATAAAAAAATAATTTCCTTATATTAGGAAATTATTTTTTTATTATCTCTTGTAATTCTTGCCAATAATATTTAGCTTTATCTAAATAATTATTTTTAATTGAATTAAAATCTAATCCACTACTTTGAAAATCTTTTATATTAGCTTTATAACTTGCCACTAAATACCATTGTAATGATTGATAAACTTTCCAACCATATAATCTTATATAATGTTCTTTAGTTGGATTGTCTATGTAAACTGTTAATAATTTAAGTGCTTGATCAAAATAATTATTACCAAAACAACAGATATCATAGATAAAATCGTTTTGAGAACTAAATTCCCAATCAAGTAAATATAGTTGTTGATTAGTTATCAACCAATTACTAATTTGACTATCACCGTGTGTTGGATATTTAACAAAGTTAATTAAAAAATTATTAAATAATTGTAACCAATTATTTTTAATTTCAAAATAATCTTGATCAATATTAGTAACCAACTGTTCATAATTATCTAGACGTTGTAAATGATTATAACTGTTAAATGTTAAATTTGATTGATGTAATTTTTTTAAAGTATCACTTACTAGTTGATAGTTAATTGGTTCTTCTAACATACAACCATCAACATATTCACTTAACTTAACACCATTATCAACATTAAAATAAAGTACTTTACTATTAATGTTTAATGGAGTTATTTGTTCAAGAATATTTTGTTCATTAACAAAATTAGTAAATGGTTTTCCGCTTTCATATGGGACACGAAATGTAAAAAAATTTTCTTCATCAGTTACTAAAAAAGTTTGATTACTCATTCCACCTGAAAATTTTTTTACAATTTTTAATTTAGGATCAATTTGGTGTAAAATTGACTCGCAATTATTTCTGTCTTTTTGCATGTTATTTTTCTCCACAATTAAAATAATTATTATATAATAATTATAGTAAAAAAAAATAAGGATGGTAAAAAAATGAAAGTTTATGGTTACGGAAAATGTTCAACTTGTAAAAAATCATCAAAATACTTAGACAACAAAAAAGTAAAATATGATTTTCATGACATGGTTGAAAAAGGAATGAGCCAAAAAATTGTAAAAGAAATTGAAAAATTAGTAGGAGACATTGAGTTAATGATTAACAAAAGTTCAGCTGCTTATCGTGAACTTAAGTTAAAAAACAAATGGGCTAAAATGAGTAAAGCTGAAAAAATTAAAACTTTAGCTAACAACCCTAAATTAATTAAACGTCCAATTGTTGTTAAAGGAAAACAAGTTTTAGTTGGATTTGATCAAAAATTATTCAAATCAGTTTTAGTTGATGGTAAAAAAGCACCAGTAGCTAAAAAAGCAACTAAAAAATCTACTGCAAAAAAAGCAACAGCTAAAAAAACTGCAGCAAAAAAACCAGTAGCTAAAAAAGCAACTAAAAAATCTACTGCAAAAAAAGCAATAGCTAAAAAAACTGCAGCAAAAAAACCAGTAGCTAAAAAAACTACTAAGAGATCAAAAAAGTAAACTTGGAAAATAGTAGCGAAAAATTAATTTTCCAAAATATCAAAGAACAACAATTAAAAAAGATATCAAAAAAATTGACAAGTTTTAGTTCGATACCAAAACTTGTTATTTTTTTGGTAGGCAACAATGATGCTTCAAAAGTTTATGTAAAAAATAAAATTAACATGTGTAAAAAATTAGGGATTGAAGTTGAACTTAAGCAATTCCCAACCAATGTTAGCCAAACAACTTTAATAGAAAGCATCAAAAAACAAAACCGTCGTCGTAGTGTTTCTGGAATTTTTGTGCAATTACCGCTTCCTAAGCACATCGATGAAATAAGTATTGTTAGTGCAATAGATCCAAGCAAAGATGTTGATGGATTACACGAACTCAACTTAGGAAAAGTATTACTTAATGACAAGAGTGCATGTGTTCCTTGTACCCCTAGTGGGATTATGCAATTGCTAGAGTATCTAAAAGTAGATCTTAGTGGTAAAAATGCATGTATTGTTGGAAGAAGTAATATTGTTGGTAAACCATTATCATTGTTAATGGTTAATGCTGGGGCTACTGTTACAGTTTGTAACTCAAAGACTAAAAACCTTAAAGCGATAATGAAACAAAGTGATGTAATCATTACAGCAATTGGTCGTGCTAAATATTTTACTAAAGATTATTTTAGTAATAAGAAACAAATTGTAATTGATGTAGGTATTAATCGTGTTAATGGTAAAATATATGGAGATGTTGACTTTGATAACGTAAAAGAAAAAGTTAAATTTATTTCACCAGTGCCTGGTGGAGTAGGCGTGTTAACTGTTATTAATTTAATGAATAATATAATTAAAACATATGAAAATCAGCATGGAGGTAAATAAGATGACCTTAACAGCTGGAATTGTTGGATTACCAAATGTTGGTAAATCAACGTTATTTAATGCAATTACTAAATCAACAATTGAGGCAGCAAACTATCCGTTTGCTACTATAGAGCCTAATGTTGGAGTAGTAGAAGTACCAGATGAACGATTAACTAAATTAACTGAGTTAATTAAACCTAATAAAGAAGTACCAACAACGTTTGAATTTACAGATATTGCCGGATTAGTTAAAGGAGCAAGTAAAGGTGAAGGTTTAGGTAACCAATTCTTAGCTAATATACGTAACGTTGATGCAATTGTACAAGTAGTTAGATGTTTTGATAATGATGAAATTATTCACGTTGAAGGAACAGTTGATCCGATTCGTGATTTAGAAATTATTAATACTGAACTAATATTATCTGATTTAGAACAAATAGAAAAACGTTTAGCAAAAGTTGAGAAAAAAGCAATGGCTAATGGTAGCCCTGAAGAAAAAATGGAAGTAGAAGTATTACATAAAGCTAAAAGTGCTTTGGAAAGTAATACAATGTTACGTGATTTAGAATTAAGTAAAGAAGAATTAGCTGTAATTAAACACATGAACTTCTTAACAATTAAGCCGATGTTATATGTTGGTAATGTAACTGAAGAAGATTTAATGGATATTGATAGTAATCCTTACTATCAAAAATTAGTTGAATATTGTCAATTGCAAAATGTATTATCAACTTTTATTTGCGCCAAAATTGAAGAAGATTTAGTTGATCTAAGTGATGAAGAAAAAGCAGCATTCTTAAATGATCTAGGAATCACTGAACCCGGGTTAAATCGTCTAATTAAATTAAGTTATAATTTATTAGGGCTAGCCACTTATTTTACAGCTGGAGAAAAAGAGGTGCGAGCTTGGACATTCAAACAAGGAATGACTGCTCCACAGTGTGCGGGAATTATTCATAGTGACTTTGAAAAACGTTTTATTCGTGCTGAAGTTATGAAATATGATGACTTATTAGAATACGGAGATGAAAAAGCAGTGCGAGCTGCCGGAAAATTAGTCGCGGAAGGAAGAGATTACTTAGTCGAAGACGGAGATATTATTCACTTTTTAAGTAATTAAAAGAAAAGTTTATGAAAATGTTTTTATTATTAGTGTTAGTACCATTCTTATTTTCTCTTTTAGGTACTTGGATTAATCAAAAATATATTGAACCTAATCGTCGTTTATTTCCGATGATTATATCTAATTTTGTTGCGCAATATTTGTTAACATTTTTAATTTTAAATGTCGCAACTAATGTTTTTGGAATCAAAGTTATTGATTTGTCTGGTTCTTTAGTTAATGCACTTTATTCGATTTATGCTAAAGTGTATGTAGTATATATCATTGAACTAGCAATTATTGCGTATTATTTATTTGTTAAACATTTCATTCACAAATTGTTTGTTGCTAGTGCTAAAGATTATTTAACAGCTAAATCATTTGTGCGTGTATTTTTTGTTGCACTTATGTATATTGTTGGGATTATATTAATTGCTTTTACTCTGTATTTTGTTTCAACTTTTGGAAACATTTCGCCAGAGCAAGCATTATATAATTTACAATCACCAATGAATGGGATTGCTGAGAACCAAAAAACAATGCTTGTGTTTGGGCCAATAATTAATATTATTGTGCCAACTATACTATTTGTTTGGTTTATGTTAATTAACGTAGGTTATAAAACTAAAGGTGGCAAAAAAGTAATTTCACATAAAATTAATATGCGTTTTGCTACTGTCTTTTCACTATTAGTATTATGCGTTGGAGGATTTTATTTCTACACGCAATTGCGAATTGATCAATTATATAAACAATTAATTTATAAAAGTACTTTCTATGGAGATAATTATATTGATCCTCGTAATTGTCAATTAATCCTAATGGAACTAAACGTAATGTAATTCATATTTTCTTAGAAAGTATGGAAAATACTTATTTAAGTAAAGACTTAGGTGGAGCATGTGAGAAAAACTTAATCCCTCAATTAACAAAAATTGCTCAACAAGAAGGGGTTGTTTTCTCTGACAATGATTACTATTTTGGTGGACCACAACAAACATTTGGATCTGGATGGTCGGCTGCTGGAATGGTTAATACACAATCAGGAGTACCACTTAAAATAGCGGGAGATCCAAATGCTTATGGTAAGGAAGGAAAATACTTACCAGGGTTATATAATATGGGAGATATTTTGCATGCCCAAGGTTATAACCAAAGTGTAATGTTTGGAGCTGATGCAGATTATGCTGGGCTTAGTGCATATTATAAATCACATGGAGATTTTAATATTTTAGATGAAAAATGGGCTAAAGAAAAAGGTTTAATTCCACAAGACTATAGAGTAATGTGGGGATTCGAAGATGAAAAATTATGGCCTTGGGCAGTTGAAGAAATTAATCGTTTAGCTAGTGAAGGTAAACCATTTAACTTTGTTATGGAAACAGGAGATACTCACTTCCCTAATGGATATAATGGTCCTAATACACCACAATTATTTGATCAACCTTATGCTAACCCAATTCACTTCTCAGATGATATCACTGCGCAATTTATTAGATGGTGCCAACAACAACCTTGGTATGAAAATACGACAATAATTGTTAACGGAGATCACTTATCAATGGATACAGAGTTCTTTAAAACAATAGATCCTAATTATAATCGTACATTCTTTAATATGATTATCAATCCAGCAGTTACACCTGTTGCTGGTTCAACTAATAATCGTCAATGGGCACCACTAGATTACTTCCCAACAATTTTATCTGCAATGGGATATGATTATGGAGGTAATCGTGCTGGACTTGGAACTAACTTATTTTGTGGTGAACCTACATTAATGGAACAAATGGGATTTCAAAGATTTGACGATGAATTACGTGCATATTCTAAATTCTATGAAAATGTATTTTTACAAAATGATCCTTCTGCGATTGAAAGTGATGAAACTACTCAAGCTAATCGTAGTCGTAAAGATAAAGAGGGTCATAGTTGTCATGGAGATCCAATTTCTCAGTCCGGCTATGCATCGCCGCCTTGGGATGAAGAGGGTCATAGTTTTCATGGGGATCCAATGTGTGTCGTCAAGCGATTGATAGTTACTATGATGAAGATTATCATGGGGATCCAATGTTAGTATAGTAGAGGTCGTATGTTTAAAATAGTTTTATTATTAATAATATTGCCGTTGGCAATTTCATTAATTAGTAGCTGTGTTGTAAAAAAAATCGAAACCAACAGAAGTTTGGTATCGATTTTTTTGAGTAATAGTATTGCTCAAATTTTAATTAGTTACTTAATTGTTGTTAATTGCTCTTCTGTTTTAGATTTAAGTAGTACTTTATTTGTTGCTTTTAGATCGCTAGCAGATCACTTTTATCTACTATCTGGAGTACAAATTATTACCATGGTTATTTACTTATCCATTAAAGTTTATATTGGTAATAATTTTGATGTTGAAGATGGAGACGCAATTAAGAAAAAAGAAAAAATCCAAATGGTAGGAATGACAATGGTGTTCTTACTAGGTGTAATTTTAATTGCTTTAACTTTGTATTTTAAAGGAAGTTTTAGCAACATAGCACCAGAACAAGCGATCTATAATTTACAAGCACCAATGGATGGGATTGCTAGTAGTCAAACATCAATGATCTTTTTTGGACCAGTCTTAAATATAATAGGACCACTAGTATTATTTATTTGGTGGATAGTAATTAATCGAAAATATTTTCGTAATAATAAATTAGTATTTTTTCATAAACGCTTATTAAAAATCGCCTCTATTTTGGCTTTATTGGTATTAGTAATTGGTTCAATATTCTTTTATATTCAAATGCAAGTTGGTCATTTAGCAACCCAATTATTAGACGAAAGTCGTTTTTATCAAGATTACTATATTGACCCTAAAACTGTGCAATTAAAACCAATGGGTAAGAAACGTAATGTCATTCACATTTTCTTAGAAAGTATAGAAAATACATATTTAAGTAAAGACTTAGGTGGAGATTGTCAAGAGAATTTAATTCCTAATTTAAGCAAGATTGCTCAAGAAGAAGGGGTAGTATTTTCTGATACTAATGGTTATTTTGGTGGACCACAACAAACATTTGGTTCAAGTTGGTCAGCAGCTGGAATGGTTAATATGCAATCAGGAATTCCGATCAAAGTCTCATCACATAATGATGCTTATGGGAAAAAAGGTTACTTCTTGCCAGGAATTACTAACAGTGGAGATTTATTAAATCAAGAAGGATATAATCAAAGTGTAATGTTTGGAGCTGATGCTAATTTTGCAGGTTTACAAACATACTACGAAACACATGGTCACTTTAATGTCTTAGATATTAAATGGGCAAAAAGCCAAGGATTAATTCATAATGATTATTTAGAAAATTGGGGATTTGAAGATGAGAAGTTACTGGCTTGGGCTGTTGATGAATTAAATAATTTATCTAGTCAAGAAAAACCATTTAACTTTGTCTTAGAAACAGCTGATACGCACTTCCCTAATGGATATATTGGACCACACACACCAACTCCATATGATTCTAGTTATGCTAATGCGATTCATTATTCTGACGAATTAGTATCACAATTTATTAGATGGTGCCAACAACAACCTTGGTATGAAAATACGACTATTATTGTTAATGGAGATCACTTATCAATGGATACAGAGTTCTTTAAACAAATAGATCCCCATTATAATCGTACTATCTTTAATATGATTATTAATCCGGCTAATCCATTTAACCCTGATTATTTGCGTAATCGTCAATGGGCACCGCTAGATTATTTTCCAACAATAATGAGTGCCATTGGCTACCAATATGAAGGAGCAAGATTAGGATTAGGAACAGACTTATTTAGTGGTCAACCAACATTAATGGAACAGCTAGGATTTGTTAACTTTAATAAAGGATTGATGTGTAAATCAAGATACTATGAACAAGTCTTTATTAGAGGTGAGCCGTATGTTGAACAACCGGCTAAACCTATAAAAAAGAGAGCATTAGCTCTCTTTTTATATTTATCGCAATAAAAAAAGGAAGCTGTGCTTCCTTATTTATATTTCAACTGGTGGAGGGGGAGGGATTCGAACCCCCGAACCCGAAGGAACAGATTTACAGTCTGCCGCGTTTGGCCAGCTTCGCTACCCCTCCAGTGGAAATATTATTAAATTGGTTGCGGGAGAAGGATTTGAACCTCCGACCTTCGGGTTATGAGCCCGACGAGCTACCAGACTGCTCTATCCCGCGATATGAACTGGTGCCGGCTAAAGGATTTGAACCCTCGACCCTCTGATTACAAGTCAGATGCTCTACCAACTGAGCTAAGCCGGCAAATATTATGGTGGAGTATAACGGGCTCGAACCGCTGACCCCCTCCTTGTAAGGGAGGTGCTCTCCCAACTGAGCTAATACTCCATAATTGGAGCGGGTGATGGGAATCGAACCCACGTCATCAGCTTGGAAGGCTGAGGTAATAGCCATTATACGACACCCGCAAAATTGGAGCGGGTGATGGGAATCGAACCCACGTCATCAGCTTGGAAGGCTGAGGTAATAGCCATTATACGACACCCGCGTTGAAATTCAATTAAAAATGGTGACCCGTACGGGATTTGAACCCGTGAATGCATGCGTGAAAGGCATGTGTGTTAACCGCTTCACCAACGGGCCATTTTCAAATATGGCGCCTGAAATAGGACTCGAACCTACGACCCAACGGTTAACAGCCGTTTGCTCTACCAACTGAGCTATTCAGGCAACACTACAACATATTTTATACCATAAATAATAATAAATGTCAACTAAAAAATGATATAATATTCATGATGTGAGGTGAAAATGAAAATTATAATTTTTATATTGATAGCGATAATCGTAATCTTAGGTATTGCCTTTATAATTATGAACAGAAAAAGACATACTTCATTGAATGAAGAGATTAAAGATTATGAAAAATTAGTTGATTTAACGGTTGAAATCAACAAAAAATTAGATGAAATTGCGGAGATGGAGCAAAATCCAGATACACGTAAAATTTTAGAGATTTATACTAAGTCTCGTAACGAATATAAAGAACGTCTTGATCGTTATGCTGATGCAATCGATGCGCTACAAGATAAGAGTTCTGTATTTAAAATGAAAGAGTTTAACGAAGCCTACGAAGAAGTTAAACAAGAATTTGATGGGTTAGATTTTAAAATTAAAGAATTATGTGAGCGTGTTAGTGCTTTTGCTAAAATTGCTACTGATAACCAAAATGTCCATTTCCGTATTATGAGTAACTTAAAAGAGTTACGTGCTTTCTTTGACACTCATTTACGGATCTATGAAGTTTATAATAATGATTTTGAAACATTGTTAGCTAGTACTAATAACCGTGTGATGGAATATTCAGAATTAACTAAAAATAGTGAATTCTATAAAGCACGTCAAGTTGTTATGTCTAACTGGCAAGATTTACAAGCTATCGATGAATACACTCACAAGTTAGCTAGTTTATTCCAAGTCCTTACTGTCAGATTACCAAACATCACAGATACTATTAATTTATTAGTAGATAAAATTGAAGATACCGGATATAATTTAAAAATTAATAATTTAGATGATATTTTAAGTGAAATTAACATGAATAAAGAAATGTTAATGGACAACTTAAAAGCTGTTTCTTTTAAAGAATTAGATGCACATAATTTAAGAACAATTAAAGCGCAAATTGAAGAATTAGTAGAAACAACAACTAATATTTTAAATGATATTGAAGTACAAGCTGGATATGTTAATGAATTAATTGATATAGAAGAAACTAACGCAACTATCTTAGAACGTTTAAATCAAGTGTTTGAAGCTGCAGAAGTAGAAGTAGAAGATATTCGTGCTAAATATAACATTGATAATACTGATCAAATGTTAAAAGTAGAAGAATTAAGTATTCAATATGAAAGTTTTAAAACGGATTATTCTCGTTTAGTTGAAATTATTCATGAAGCTAAAGAAGACTTCCCACGTTTAATTGATCGAGCTAAACAAGCACAATCATTCTTAAAACACATCAATAATAGCGTGAAAGTAGCGATAGAGCAATTACGTGGTATTCGTTATGATGAAATCCGTGGTCAAGAAGTGTTAGAAAAATATCAAAATACTTTGCTTGAAATTGAATTATACTTAAGAAGAAATAAACACTATAACAGTTTAAGTCCACGCTTACGTGAAGAATTGTTAATTTGTGGTAACTTATATGATCGATTAGAACAAGAATTAGCTGAAGAAAAAATTAACTTAGCACAAGTAACTAATTTAACTGAAAAAATCAACAATTCTTTTATAACTTTAATTGGTGATAAAGATTCAATTGGAACATTGAGAAAAGATATTGTTCGTAAATTAGGTTGTGAAAACTTAATTAAATATATTGGTTTATGTAGTGTTAAAGCTGGAAGTAACCAACGTTTAGAGAAAAGTTTAGATGAATTAATGTTAATGTTTAAGGGTAATGAGTATGAACGTTGTTTAGGGCTTGCTAAACAAATTTTAGAAAACAATTACTCTCGTGGAAATGATATGTATAAAAAAGTCGTTAAACAAGAACACTTATTAAAAAGTGTAGATAAGTTTGCGCCTGTATTGCAAGTAGCTAATTAGCATTAATCTTGTTGGGAGATATATGAGGACATTAGTAATTATCCCTGCTCATAACGAGGAAGAATCAATCATGAATACCATCAATGACTTAAAAACAGTCATTAAACAACACCCAGAAGAAGAGGTGAGGATAGTTGTTGTTAATGATGGTAGTAAAGATCGTACACAACAAATATTAGAGGAAAATAACGTTGCTCATATTAATCATATTGTTAATATGGGTGTTGGAGCTTCGATAAAAACAGGTATTATCTATGCCCAAAAATTAAATTATGATAATGTTACGCAATTTGATGCTGATGGACAGCACAATGGAGAATATATATTTGATTTAATTAAAGGTATCAAAGATGGAAACGACATCGTAATTGGTAGTCGTTTTGTTGGTAAGAAAAAACCTTTTAGTATGAGAATGATGGGTAGTCGTTTACTATCATTCTTTATTAGTATTAAATCATTAGGGAAATTAAAAATAACTGACCCAACTAGTGGCCAAAGAATGATGAATAAAAAAGTTCAAGATACTTATTTAGACGATGCTAGTTGTAGTGAGCCAGCGTTTGCTATTAAATATTTTCAAAAAGGATTTAAAGTTAAAGAAATTCCTGTAACAATGAATGAACGTGTTGCTGGAGAAAGTCACTTTAATTTTATTAACTCAGTTAAGTTCATGTTAGAACAATCAATGGCAATCTTATTTGGTTTCTAGGAGGAAGTTGTGTTAGAAATTATAGTAATAGTAGGAATTATTATCTTATTAATTATTATTGGACACTTAATTAAAAAAAATAAAATTAATTTTAAATTTGTCTATTTAAATTATGCAGTGTTATTAATTTTCATTTTGTTGGTAGCACTATTAATGATTCCGTATGTTAGCACTTGGATTTTAGATAAAACTGGATTTATTGCTCGTGATATCTTACTTGCACTAGCAATTGGATATTTATTTTATGCATCATTTATTCAAGGGATACTGATAGCTAAACAAAATGAAAAAATTGATCGTGTAGCGCAATTACTAAGTGTTAGTGAAGCTTTAGATAAAAAGGAGCAAAATGAGAAGAATTGATACACCAATTAAAGATTTAATTGTGTTTGAACCAGATGTGTTTGGTGACGAACGTGGTTATTTTATGGAAAGCTATAATCAAGCTAAAATGCTAGAGTTAGGATTAGATGCAGTCTTTATTCAAGACAATGAATCTAAATCAAAAAAAGGGGTATTACGTGGAGTCCACTTTCAAACCAAAAATCCCCAAGGAAAACTTGTTAGATGTAGTTTTGGTAAAATATGGGATGTAGCTGTTGACTTACGTCCTGAAAGTGAGACATTTGGACATTGGTTTGGAATAGAACTATCAAGTGATAATAAAAAAATGATGTATATTCCACCACGCTTTGGACATGGATTTGTCGTACTAAGTGATGAAGCAATCTTTAATTATAAATGTACACAATTATATGATGCAAGTAGTGATAATGGAATTATGTATAATGATCCAAATATTAATATTAATTGGCCAGATCCTGGTTGTGAATTGATTATTAGTGATAAAGATTTAAAACACGAAACTCAATATGATACAATTGTGTGGCAAGAGGAGGAATAATGAAAGGAATCGTATTAGCAGGAGGAAGTGGTACCCGTTTGTATCCTCTTACAAAAGCAACTAGTAAACAATTAATGCCATTATATGATAAACCAATGATTTATTATTCATTATCAACATTAATGTTAGCAGGAATTAAAGATATTTTAATTATTACAACACCACAAGATAGTGATAACTTTAAAAAACTATTAGGTGATGGTAGTGATTTTGGAGTAAGCTTTACTTACGCTATTCAAGAACATCCAAAAGGACTTGCTGATGCATTTATCATTGGTAAAGACTTTATCGGGGATGATAGTGTTGCTTTAATTTTAGGTGATAACTTCTTCTATGGCCAACACTTCTCTGAACAATTAAAAAATGCGCGTAAATATGTTGAAAAAAATGGTGGAGGATCAATTTTTGGTACATTAGTTAATGATCCAACAGCATATGGTGTAGTCGAATTTGATGCAAATAATAAAGTTATTTCAATTGAAGAAAAACCGGCTCAACCAAAATCAAATTATGCAGTTCCTGGATTATACTTCTTTGATAAAACAGTTGCAGACAAAGCAATGATAGTTAAACCTAGTGAACGTGGAGAAATTGAAATTACTAGTGTAATTGAACAATACTTAGATGAAGGTAAGTTACAAGTAGAATTATTTGGTCGTGGTATGGCATGGCTAGATACAGGGACTCATGATAATTTACTTAAAGCTGCTAACTTTGTTAATACAGTACAAGATTCTCAAGGATTATTAATTGGTTCTTTAGAAGAAATTGCTTACATGAATGGATGGCTAAGTAAAGATGAATTAGCAAGCAGTATTAAAGATTTACAAAAAACAAAATACGGACAATATTTACAAAAATTAATTGATGAAAAATAGGAGTTACAATGGAAAGTTTAGGAAAATCAATTTTAGTAACAGGTGGATGTGGATTCATTGGGAGTGACTTTTTACGTCAAATGGTTAAGAAATACCCAGAAACATTATTCGTTAATTTAGATGCATTAACTTATGCAGGAGATCCAAAAAAAGTAGAAGCAATTGCTGATTGTGAAAACTACGTATTTGTCCACGGTAATATATGTGATCGTGATTTAGTTAATTCTTTATTTGAAAAATATAACTTTGATAAAGTAGTACACTTTGCTGCTGAAAGCCACGTTGATAATTCAATTAAAAATAGTCAAATCTTCTTAGAGACAAACGTAATGGGAACACAAGTATTATTAGAAGCTTGTCGTATTTATGGAATTGATCGTTTCCACTATGTAAGTACAGATGAAGTATATGGAGATTTACCAATAGATCGTCCAGATTTATTATTCAGTGAAGATACAGCTCTAAATCCATCTTCACCTTATTCAGTATCAAAAGCAAGTGGAGATATGTTAACGCAAGCTTATGGACGTACACATAAAGTACCTTATAGTATTTCTCGTTGTTCAAACAACTATGGAGAATTCCAAGATCAAGAAAAATTAATTCCAACAGTTGTAAGAAAAATTAGAGCAGGAGAAAAAGTCCCTATTTATGGTGATGGTAAAAATGTTCGTGACTGGATTTATGTATCAGAACATAACACTGGAGTAGAAGAAATTTTACTTAAAGGTGAAAATGGTGGAATCTATAACTTAGGTTCTAATAATGAATGGTCAAATATTGACTTGGTTAAATTAATTATAAAATTAATGGGAGCTAGTGAAGATTGTATTGAATTCGTTGAAGACCGTAAAGGTCATGATGAACGTTATGCAATTGACTTCCATAACACTTACGAAAAAATTGGATGGAAATCACGTTATGACCGTTCAAACTTTGAAGAAAAATTAAAAGAAGTAATTGAATTTTATTAAGAGTCAATATGAAACATACAATTTTAATCATTAACTATAATAATTATCAAGACACGTTTAATTGTGTTGAAAGTATTTCTCAATTGCATGGAGACAAACAGTTTGTTATAGTTGATAACGGTAGTACTAACGATGCTTTTGATAAATTATCTAACTGTTATCAACAACAAGCTGATATTCATGTGATTCAAGCCCCTAGTAACTTAGGATATAGTAAAGGTATAGATTTTGGATATCATTATATTAAAGAGCACAATCTTGATTATGATTTTATCCATGTCTCTAATAGTGATATTGTTGTTGAAGATTTAGACTTTTTAACTAAAGTTGAAAGCCGTTATCAACAACAACCATTTATGATGCTAGGGCCCGAAGTAATTACCAATGGTGTTAATACTTCACCAATAGGTTATTTTAGTGGTAAAGAAGATTTTTTCAAAGAAATGAAAAAATTAAACTTTTTGGCTAAAGGTTTATATATTTTTTCAACAGTGACATTTAACTGTTTTGAAAATAAATTAGAAGGTAATCGTAATGCTAATATCAGTAATGATGTCGTTAAACGATTAAATAATAAAGAGCATATTGTGCCAATATTATCAGGATGTTATATTGTCTTTAGTAAAGATCATACTAACTTACTTGATTATATTTATCGACCTATGACCTTCTTATATAATGAAGAGATGTTAATAACTTACACTTTATTAACACATGATATTGATTATCGCCAAATTGCTTATGATCCTAACTTACAAGTTATTCATAAACATGGCGGAAGCTCTAAAGGCGCTAGTAAACGTAAAGCTAAATTTATTATGGACAATTATCAATTATTTAAAAAAGAATTGCAAGAAGGAAACGAACAATAAGTTCGTTTTGTCTTTATTAAAGGAGGATAATGCAAGTATTTTTAATCTTAAATTATAATACATCAACATTATGTATTGATTTACTTAATCAAATCATTGACTTAAATCAACCCATCGTTGTGGTTGACAATAATAGTAATGCTAATGATTATAATAAGATTGCAGAATTTAGTAAAAATTATCCTCAGATTACTTTGCTTCGATTAGATACTAATGATGGATTTAGTGCTGGGAATAACTTTGGTTATAAATACATTAAAGATAACTTTAAAGAAGTTGAAGCAATTCATTGTTTAAATACCGACATTATCATTCGTCAACCAGAACAATTGATATGTAGTGTTAAAGCAAATATTAAAAATAATTGTGTATTAGCACCACAAGTATTAACTAATGGTTTTTTATCAACACCATTAGTTAAGCGTAATATTAACACATTAAAAGAAGATGTCTATCAAGAAATCTTGATGTATCGAAAAAAAATCAAAAAACATAAAATTGTGCGATTAGCAGGGCCTCTTTATCGTCAATATATGAAAAAACATGGGAGTTTTGTTTTAAAAGAAGATTATAAAGTACTTGATTCACCTCTAGCAGATGGTGAGTATTATGTTTATAATGGATGTTATTTAATTTTTACTCAAAATTATATTAAAGAATATGACTACCTTTTCAATCCACAAACGTTCTTATATTATGAAGAAGACTTTTTGTTTTACCGTTTATATTGCAATCATCAAAAAGTTAACTATATTGAAGAAGTAGTAGTAGATCATTTAGAAAATATAGATTCACGGAAAGATATAGTTAAACGTTATCAAAACCTTCTTGATAGTTGTTTAAAATTTAATCAGGAGCTATATGAACAATAAAATTATTATTGTTCCTGATGCAATTAAACCATATTTAGTCAAATATCATTTTAGATTAGGAACAAGATATTTAACTGTAAATGATTTAGTTAAATTAGTTAGTGGTGAACAAGAAATTTATCAACAACTATACCTTCAATACCCACATAACTATGCAATATCTTTAAATAACATTGTCCCCAAAATAGTTGTTAATAATGATACTAATGATCAATTAGTATCATTATTGTCGTCTTTATATAATGAAAAATGGCATATTGATTTTACGAACCAAGATGTTAAAGTGTTAAATGTTTGTGATCAATATTTAAAAAATTTAAATATTACTGATAATATAAATGTTATGCGCCAAGAAAAAATATTAAATGTCTATAATGATATAGATAGTGAAGTTCAAGCCTGTTTTAATCAGATTTCATCATTATTAAAACAAGGAGTAAATATTGATGAAATATCTATTGCTTATGCTAGTGATGATTATCAATCAACTATTGAGTTTTTTAGCATGGTTTATAACATTAATATTGTTAATGATGATGTAGCAGTTGTATATAATCATAAAGACTTTTTACAATTTATTGATAAAGCTAAAGCTTCATCAATAAAAGAAGCATTAAAAGAATATCAAGAATCATTAATTATTGATCCGATAATAAATATTCTTAACCAAGTTTATAATTTTGATGAAGAATTACAAGTCAAATATTTAATTAATCAAGCTAAAAATACCCCAATTACTTTTACAGATACTGTTAATTGTTTAAAAGTGATTCCGTATAGTTCATTAAAAGTTAATAAATATACATTTATATTGGGGTGTGATAAATCACACTTCCCTAAACCTGTTAGTCAGTTAGTATTAACAGACCAACAAGCTGAGTTGTTAGCTATTAATACTAGTGTTGATTTAAACTCTAATCAACAGTTACTTGTTGATTTACTTACAAATATAGACAATATTTATTTTAGTCAAGCTAAAAAAATTGGTGCTAACGAAATGTTGATTAATCCTTTATTTATAGCTAATGAAGAAGATAATAATACTTTTAGTAAGCAATATTTAGAATTAAATAGTGCTTATAATAAACAACCATATCAAGGGATTGATCAAGCACAACCATTTAGTCATCAGGATGTAAGAATTGATTACAAAAAACATATTGAATTATCTTACAGTAATATTGATGAATATTTTGATTGTCCATATCGTTATTACTTATCAAGAGTTGTTAAATTAAAAGAAAATAGTAATAATAAAAATGCCCGCGGGAATATCTTTCATAAAGTGATGGAACTAGCTATTAAACATCGACAATTTGATATTGATAGTTTAGCTAAGTTTGCTTTAGAAGCAATTAATAAAGAACAAGATAAATTGTCAACACTAGAAGTAAAAACCATTACTCAGTGGTTACAACATGAATTTAAAGATATGCAATTATTTTTAGATTCAATCAACATTAATGATGTTGAAGAACTAAAAGTTGAAGAAGAGCTTATTTATCCTATAGCAGAACAAGTAAGTCTTAAAGGGTATATCGATTTACTAATTAAAGAAGATAATTATTATAGCGTTATAGATTATAAAGTTAAAAAAACAAGTAGCGCTTCGATTAAGATTGAAGATATTAATTCCGGTAAAAATATGCAAAATGCTATATATCTCTACTTATTAAATGAAATCTACAGTGACTTTAATTTTAAGGCTTCAGTGCAAATGATTTATCCACCGCACCCTATAACTAACAATGTCAAAGACAAACCTTCTTTTAGTTGCATTGGGTATGTCAATGATGTAAATGGGATTGATACGAAAAAACATAAACAATTAAAAAAATTAGATCAACAACAACTAGATGATTTATTAACAATAGTTGTTAATCATATTAAAGATGCAATTGATGCGATAAGTGCAGGACGATTTAATATTATGCCACGAAAAGAAGGATGTAATTTCTGTCCTTATCATAGTATTTGTCAACACAATCAAAAAACGTTTAGAAAGGATAATAGTGATTAATTTAGCAAATTTAAATAGTGAATATCAAACAGTAACATTAGATAATGGATTAAAAGTATTTATTTATTCACATCAAGAACTAACCAATCAATTTGCCCAATACATGGTACATGTCGGTGGTAATGATATTAAACCTGGTTTAGCGCATTTTGTGGAGCATACAAAATTTGCTAAACCGGATGGAGATTGGTTCGATGAATTTAGTAAAACTGGTGCTGACTGTAATGCATATACTAATTATCATCAAACAGCGTACTATTTTACTTGTGCTAATGATTTTTTTACTAATTTACAAATATTAACACAAATGATGGAACAATCACACTTTACTCAAGAAGTTTTAGAAAAAGAATTTAAAATTATTTCACAAGAAATTAATATGTATGATCAAATGCCGGAATGGGTAATTACTAATCGGATTTTAAAAAATATGAATGTAGCTGCTTATCAAGATGATATAGCTGGAACGATTGAAGATATTAGTAATATTAATGTTGATGATTTACAATCGACATTCGATAAATATTATCATTTACACAATATGTCATTAACAATTGCCACTAATCATGATATTGATGAAGTAATAACTTGGTTAGAAAATAATATTCATATCAAAGTAGATGGTGAATATGTTGCAATCACACCTCAGGCTTGCAATGTTAGTGTTAATAGTGATGAAATCAAATTTAATGGACACAATTCATTATTATCATATGCTTATAAGTTTAATTATAATCAAGATAATCAAGCGAGAATACTTGATTATATAACATTGCAAATCGTTGATTTAATCACTTATTCACGATTAAATAATAAGTATTCTCATTTATTAGAGCAAGGAATAATTAATGATACTTTATATAGTGGTCCATTTTGTAATGAAGATTTAATCTTTTATGGGTTTGATATGATTAGTGAAGATAATATTACCGATCAAATAGATCAATTATGGGGATTAGATAAAAATTTAGTGGAAACTGGAATTAAACAATTACAAAGTCGTCAATTAAAAGTGTTAAGCAACAAGCAACGTTTTATGCAATTAGTCCAAGAATTTGAAGCTATTGGCTTAGATATATTAGATTATTTTCAAATTCTTGGACAAATCGATCAAACATCGATTTTAGCTAACTTTGACAAACTGTCAAAAAGCTATGAAAAATGCTCAGTTGTGCTAAAAAATGGTATAATAAATAAAACAAGGAAATCATGAGTGATAAAGAACAAGAGTTTAATACTTTAGATTTGAAAGTTGAATTTGGTGAAAAGATAAAGCAGGCAAGAATTGCCTGTGACTTGTCTGTTGAGGATGTGTTTAAACAATCATCAATACCAACTGTAAAAATTAATGAAATTGAATCTGGAGCAAGAACAACTAATAATGCAATGCAACGTGTTTATATTATTAAATATTTAAAGTTTTTAAATATCTATAATGATGAAATGAAAACTTTATTAGATCAAGCTTATGAAAACAATGTTGATGCATTGACACATACAATTAATATTCCATCAACACTTGGTGATGTTTTTTTTGATGACGAAATTAAACGTCAAAAACATGCTAAGACAGTAAAAACTAACATTAAAAAAGTAGGGATTATTGTTATTGTTATTATTGCTCTTTCAGCATTAGTTTTCTTCTTAATTAATTCTGTTAAGTCTAATTTTAAAGAAGTTACAACTAACGAAACAACATTATTGACTAATACAACACTAACGCCTAATGTTGTAATTGATACTAAACCAAAAATCGCTATTGAAGATGCTAAAAGTGGATATGTAATCACTGGTGCAGAAGAATATGATATTAAAATTACATTCAAAGGTGATACATATTTAGAAATACCTGGGCAAAAAGTTGACGGTAAAACTTATACTAAAGATGATGAAGTGAGTTTAAAAGTTGAAGCAGGGAAACAGCTTAGCTTAAAAACTGGTAAGGCAGAAAATTTAATTATCACAGTAAATGATACACAATTACCAGAGAAAAAATTAATTGGTGTGCAAACTATTACCCTTAAATTAGAAAAAGAAGCTAAACTTGAAGCTAATGATTCAAACAAGACAAAACAAGAAAATAAGCAATAAGAAGGTAAATTATGAAGTTAAATAAATTGCAATTAAAAAACATCGTTATTTCTATTTTAATTGTTTTATTAGTTAGTGGCTTAATTATTACTAATAACTATAATATTGGTAAAGGATTTTTCATTAATGGTAGTTATTTATACTTTGGTAATATTATAATGGCAATTTTAAGTTTTACAATCTTTATCTACTTATCAGTTTCTAGTTACTTTGCGATTTTAAATGTTAACCGTTTTAATAAATACAGTGTTCACAATATTTTAAACATTATTTTATTATATATTTTAATTATTGTGGCACTAGTGTTGACTAAAACAATTAATCCTTTTATTGGAACAATCACGCTAGCTATTCAAGTCGTATTCTTTATTTTATTTATATACTTTAAAGGGCAACACGATAGTTTTCAGATGAATCAAAGTACGATTAATATTAGTAATGCTTTATTATGTTTATTAGTTGTTTCATCTTGTTTTAATAACTTACCATTTAACCAATTTTTAGTACCGTTTAATATCATTTGTATCGTTGGATACACATATTTATTAATTATAAATATCTATCGATTTAGAAAAGTATTCTTAGCAAACTAAGAATACTTTTTTATTTTTTACAAAAAAAGGGGTCTAATAAATTAGGAGGTAATATGGTTGGTTATTTATCGACTAATTTAGATAAGTACTTTAAAAAGGATAAGATTAAGATTAATTTTCAAGATTTGGACAATAGAGATTATATCAAACAATTTAAGACAATTATTATTGATACTAATTGGATTAATACTCAAGAAGAAGTGTTGAAGATGGTCAAACAAATTAGAAGTATTAGTAATGCGCAAATCATTGTTATTTGTTTTACTGATATGGATTATTTAGCGTTTTATCAACATCGTGTGTTTGACTTTGTTCGATATTTTGAAGTTGAAACTTTAGATGAGCATATTAATCAGTTAATTAAGTGTCCGCTAACGATTAGTTATGAAGCATTAATTTATTGCTTGCGTTCTAAATTTGAATTTATTCACGGATTTATTACAGTTGAGCACAAATGTTTTACATCAACTTGTATCTATAATACTTTTAAGCGTGATCTTAATGATACGACCTTTATTGCACCATTAGCTAGTATAAGTAGTTTAAAAGCATTGGATGCCGGAGTAGATGAAGTGCATTTATCAGGCAATATCAATGATTGGATTATGCAAATTGTCAATTTAGAACCTAAAAAATATTTAGTGATTGATTTAGGCGTAGTTAGTGAAGTTAATTGGACATTATTTAAAATCCTTTATCAAGTATTAGATAATTTATTTGTGGTAGATACTTGCAATCAATTGACTAGGGATAGTAAGTATTATCATTCAATTATGGATAAATTATTGACATTTAAAAAAGCACAGTTAGTTCAGATTCCTAATTGGCGAAATAAATTAAAATATCGTCAAATGATTAAAGAAATATCTGAATATAAAAAAATAAAGTAAAATTTGCATTTTACTTTATTACACTAATTTAATATTTGCTTTTTTTAATCCTTTTCCAGATTTTAATGCTCGCGCAGAAACATAAACAGTTTGTACTTTACCATCGATCATTACACGTTTCTTTTGTAAGTTAGCTCTAAATTTTCTTTTAGTAGCATTTAATGCGTGAGAACGATTGTTTCCAGAGCGAGTTTTACGACCTGTTGCTGCACATACTTTAGCCATTTTTCCTCCTCAGTAAATTTCGCTATACTTAATTATAGCACATATAATACCAAAAAGGTTAAAAATTAAGGAGAGATATGTATATTATAAGAAGTGGTATTTTAAATACAGTTTTAACAACAGAACAATACGATGAAATTAAGCGTGGAGAATTAAATCCGCAAGATATTCAAATGCATGATACAATTCGTGAATTTGTCACTAAAAACAATGAAGTGGTAGAGTATTTACCTTTTAAGATTAGTTACAAAGATACTGATCGCAATGGTAAAGATAAGTATATTTTTAATGAAGAAACTAAAGAGTTTCAACCTAGTTACTTTTATTCCCCAGTAATTTATGCTTATGGAAAAGAATTACGTATTTTATTAGAATTAGGTGTGCATGCGCCTGTAAAAATCGTTTATCAAGAGCAGTGGAATGATGGTAACTTATATCGTACACTAGTATGTGTTCAGGATCAACGAACTGGACTAATCGATGATTGCCAGTAGCTTGATTGTTATAATTCTGACAATCATGGCAATAATTGATTATAAGACTCAATTAGTTCCGCTAACATTGCAAGCAATATTAGCGATAGTGATTTTATTATCAGCACCATTAGTCAATTGGATTATGCCAATTATGATTTTTGTAGTATTGGTAATGTTATCTAAATACATAAAAGGTATAGGTGGTGCTGATATAAAAATACTATTGTTATTGATGGTATATTTTGGCTACAACTTTGTATTAATCTTGTTAGTTAGTGCTATTATTGGGCTAATGACGATCTTAATAAGTAAGAAAAAAATTATTCCCTTCGTTCCATCTATATTAGGAGGAGTTGTAAGTTGTCTAGTTTTACAAAATTACCTATTAATTTAAAACCAAGAGAAAAGTTTGAAATGTTAGGTGGAACACAACTAACAGATCAGGAACTAATTGCTATTATCTTACAACGCGGTACTAAAGAACATAGCGTGATGCAAATAAGTCAGAAGTTATTTGAACGCTATGGTTCTTTACAAGCCATCTTAGAGCAAAGTGTAGATGAATTAATGACTAATGAAGGAGTTGGTCGCGTTAAAGCGATTGAGTTAAGTAGCTTGAAAACTATCTTTGAACGGTATAATTATGATGTTTATCAAGAAACAATGATTACTAAACCACAAGATGTTTATGAGCTAACGAAAGACATTGTCCCTTTAGCTCAAGAACATCTAGTTGTGATTTGTGTTGATGTTAAGGGCAATGTTATTTGTAAGAAAAATATTTTTGTCGGGACAATTAGTGAGATAACAATTCATCCTCGCGAAATATTTAATATTGCGATCAAAGTAATGGCTTATGGAATATTTGTGGTGCACAATCATCCTAGCGGTGATTTCCGTCCAAGTGAAAATGACATCAACAGTACCCAAAAATTAATTGAAGCTGGTAAATTTCTAAATGTAAAAGTCTTAGATCATATTATTGTAAGTAAAAAAGGATTTTATTCGTTACGTGAAAATTGTGATATAATTATATAAAAGGGAAAGATGAAACGTAAAAAGTTAATTATTTGTATAATTGTATCATTAGTATTATTAAATATATTGTTAGTAACACCATTCGGAAAAAGATTAACAGCTATGTGCATTAATCAAATTAATAATGGTGTTAGTTTTGTTACAGATAAATTTAATGACGTTTCATCTTACTTTAAAAGTGTTTCGCGCGCTAATAAAAATGCCGCATTATTAGAACAAGAAAAAGTGATTCAAGATCAACAATTAAATGATCTTCAATCAGAAAATGATGCGCTTAATTCAGATAATGAAGCATTAAGAAGACAACTTGTTGGCAACGAACAAACAGTAGCTTCTACTAGCGCATATGGAGTTAATACAAGTGTGATTAATGGGCGCATTACTAATCGAAATGTCAATCAATGGAATGATCGTGTAACTGTTAGTTTTGATGATATGACTAATGTAGTAGTTGGTGCACCTATAATTAATGAAGGGATTCTTGTTGGTTTTGTTGTTAGTGTTAATGGTCAAGATGCTGATGTGCAATTACTAAGTTTAGAAAATACCAATTTAAATATCCCAATTATGGTAATTGATAATGGTCGAGAAATTAATTGTATTATTCGTAGATATCAAGCTAGTACAAATGAGTTTCTAATTGAACCACTAAGTGATAGTGATTTAATCAATAATGGTGCTAATGTTTATACTAATGGATTTCAAGCAAGTGTAGCTAAAGGAATTAAAGTTGGTAGTATTAGTGGTCCGGTACAAAATGACGAGACAGGGCAGAATTTATATCGAGTTAAAGTGCCAATTCAATTCTCTAATGTTCGTTATTTAGGGGTAGTTGTTAATGCTTAAGTATCTAAAGCTTTATTATAAACCATTATTGCTTTCGATTGTTTTGGCATTTAGTGCTCTAATCATCACAAACACTTTTTCATTTTTCTTTTTAAATCACATCATGCTTTTAATTCCGTTTCTTTTTGTTGCCGAAATGAGAAGTGAAAATAAGACAGATGAGATGATCAATCTTACTATTATTAGCGTTATTTATTTATTATTTAATCCAGTAAGTATTTTATTACAACTATGGTTAATTATTGGTGTATTAGGTTTTTATCTGTATTTTGCTAAGCACGAGATACGTGAGTCAAAGATTAGTAATTTATCTAATATTATCGTTTTATCTGCTATTTTTGTAGCTGGATATTATCTACTTACAACAATTATTAATCACCAAAGTCTAGCTCTTGATTTGCGAGTACTAATGACGCTAATTGGTAATATTGTTAGCTTAATGATAATGGTCTATATTGGGCTTATTTATCGTTATTATAATCCAATTAAACAAGGGAAATATAATTTTGACTAAATATTGTTATTTAGTCATTTTTTTGTTATAATATCTATAGCACATTTATAAAAACATGCTTATGCCAGGTTGTTGATACCGAGTGCTCTAGTAGTGGGTCAATAATTAAAAGCAGGTGAAATAACGAAAGGAATAATATGGCAATTACAACAAAAGAATTAGTAGAAGCTGGTGCACATTTTGGTCACCAAAAACGTAAATGGAATCCGAAAATGAGAGAATACATTTTTACTGAAAGAAAAGGTATTCATATCATTGATTTAAAAAAATCTGCAGAAATGTTTACACGTTTAGAAGAATTAGTAGCACGTGCTGCTAAAGAAGGGGATATTTTATTTGTTGGTACTAAAAAACAAGCAAGTGAATTAATCCGTCAAACAGGTATCAAAACTAAACAACCATACGTTGATAATCGTTGGTTAGGTGGTACTTTAACAAACTTAAAAACAATCAAAAAACGTGTTGCTCGTTTAAAAGAGTTAGAACAATTATTTGAAACAGGAGATATTTCAGTATATCCGAAAAAAGAACAAGCACAAATGCAAAAAGAATTAGATAAATTAAATCGTTTCTTAGGTGGAATTCGTGATATGGACCGCCTACCTCGTGCTATCTTTGTCGTTGATAGCGAAAATGAGAAAAACGCAATCCGCGAAGCTAAAAAAATTGGAATTAAAGTATATGGAATTGCAGATACAAACTCTGATCCAAGTGACTTTGATTACTTTGTTCCGGCAAACGATGATGCTATTAAAGCTATCGAATTAATTTTAAACAAAATTGGTGATGTAGTTATTGAAGCCAAAACTAAATAAGGAGAAATATGTCAATCGCACAATTAGTTAAAGAATTAAGAGAACGCACTGGTGCTGGAATGATGGATTGTAAAAAAGCATTAGAAGCAACTAGTGAAGACATGGATAAAGCCATTGACTGGTTACGTGAAAATGGGATAGCAAAAGCTGCCAAAAAAGGTGACCGCGTTGCTAGCGAAGGATTAACAAAAATTTATGAAGAAGGAAACAAAGCAATTTTATTAGAATTAAATAGTGAAACTGACTTTGTTGCTAAAAATGAACAATTCTTAGAATTATTAGACAAATTAGCAGAAAATATTTTAAAATCAGACGCTAAAACTGTAGAAGAAGCAAGTGCAATTACAATTGATGGTGAAACTATCAACGACATCATCATCAATGCAACTGCAACAATTGGAGAAAAAATTTCTTTACGTCGTTTTGAAATATTAACTAAAAACGATGATGAACAATTCGTTACTTACTCACACATGGGAGGACGTATTGGAGTTGTTGTTGTAGTTAAAGGAGATAATGAAGAAACTTCTCGTCAAGTTGCAATGCACATTGCTGCAAGTAACCCACAATACTTAGATGAAACACAAATTGATCCTGAAGTATTAAAACACGAAGAAGAAATTTTACGTAAAGAAGCATTAAATGAAGGGAAACCTGAAAACATCGTGGATAACATGGTTAAAGGTCGTATGCAAAAATTCAAAAAAGAAATTTGTTTATTAGATCAACCATTTGTTATTGATCCAGATTTAACAGTGCAAAAAGCATTAGAAAGCAACGGATTAGTAATTACTTCATTTGCTCGCTATGAAGTTGGTGAAGGAATTGAAAAAGAAGAAGTTGATTTCGCTGCTGAAGTTGCTGCACAATTAAATAATTAATTAACAAAAAGGAATACATTAATGTATTCCTTATTTTAAGAGGGGAAGACATGGCACGTATTTTATTAAAATTATCCGGAGAAGCCTTAGCCGGAAGCAAAGGCTTTGGAATTGACCATACGGAAGTTAAACGTATCGCTAAAGAAATTAAAGATTTAAATGATCATGGTCACCAAATCGCGGTAGTGATTGGTGGAGGAAATATTTGGCGCGGTGAAGCTGGTGCTAAATTAGGAATGGATCGTAGTCAAGCTGATTATATGGGAATGATGGTAACTATCATGAATAGTATTGCCATGCAAGATGCTTTAGAACAACTTGGGTGTGAATCACGTGTCCAAACATCATTATACATCAATCAAGTAGCAGAACCTTATATTAGAAGAAAAGCTATCCGCCACATGGAAAAAGACCGTGTTGTCTTTCTAGCAGGAGGAACAGGAATGCCTTACTTTTCAACTGATACTAATGCCATGGTTAAAGCTGCTGAACTTAACTGTGATTTAGTATTAATGGCGAAAAATGGTGTTGATGGAGTATATGATAAAGATCCTAATGAATGTAGTGATGCTAAACGTTTTGATACATTGACATATCAACAAATGATCGAAGAACAATTACGTGTTATGGATTTAACAGCTTGTACAATGGCTCGCGAAAATAATTTAGAAGTTATTGTCTTTAATATGAATGAAGAAGGAAATATTTTTAAAGCTGGTAATGATCAGAACATCGGAACAAAAATTTCTAACTAAGGAGAGACATGCAAACATATATTGATAATACAAAACAACAAATGGAAAAGGTATTAGCACACTTAAATCAAGAATTAACTAAAGTGCGTACAGGTCGTGCTCAAGTTAGTATGTTAGATGGTGTATTAGTTGAAGCTTATGATCAACAAACACCTATTAATCAAGTAGCATTATTAACAACACCTGATGCACAACAAATTTTAGTAAAACCATTTGATCCAAATTTAATGGAAAATATTGAACAAGGAATTGTTAAAGCTAATTTAGGATTAAATCCTATTAATGATGGAGAAAACATCCGTATAGCAGTTCCTGGTTTGACTGAAGAAACACGTAAAGAAATTGCTAAAGAAGTAAAAGTTATTGGGGAACAAGCTAAAATTAGTATCCGAAATGTCCGTCGTGATAACTTAGATAAAGCTAAAAAAGATGATGAGTTAACACAAGATGATGTTAAAGGGTGTGAAAAACAAATTCAAGATTTAACAGATACTTATAACAAAAAAATTGACGATATCATTAAAAACAAAGAACAAGAAGTATTAACAATCTAATTATGAACGATTTAAAACATGTTGCCATCATCATGGATGGTAATGGGCGCTGGGCCAAAAAACGCCTCCTACCTGTTAGTATGGGGCATAATGCCGGTATGAAAAAACTTGAAACGACGATAGAGTATGCAAAAGTAGTTGGAATTGAATTTCTGACTTTTTATGCTTTTAGTACGGAAAATTGGCAACGAAGTCAAGAGGAAGTAAACCACTTACTATCGCTAGTTAAAAAGTTTTATGAAAGTAAACGCCAAAAATTTTTAGATAACGACATTAAATTCAACATGATTGGTAGTCGTAAGCATGTGCCAGAAAAAATTCTAACAATCTTTGATCGCTTTTGCGAAGAAACAGCTCACTGTCGTTCATTAACAGTAAACATTGCATTTAACTATGGTGGGCAATTAGAAATTGTGGAAGCGGTAAATAACATCATTGATGATGGACTTAAAGAAGTAGATGAAAAGATAATTGAAAGTTATTTATATACCAAAGATCAACCCCCGGTTGACTTATTAATTAGAACAAGCGGCGAACAACGCTTATCGAATTTCTTATTATGGCAAGTAGCTTATAGTGAGTTGGTATTTGTTGAGTGCTTATGGCCAGATTTTGATAAAAAGGAATTTCAAAAAGCAATTGATATCTATCAATCACGACAAAGACGGTTTGGAGGAAGATGATCAAAAGAGTATTCTTAGGTGTATGCCTATTGATTATTTTTGTTTTAAGTTTTGTCTTGAAACTTTTCCCATTTTTAGCACTAATCATTTTATTTTTAGGGATTTATGAATTAGTTAGATTATTTCCTAAAAATAAAATGTTAGTGTTATTCTATGGACTATTATTTATCGGAGCAATGATAACTAGTATCTTTTTGTTTTACAAAGATACTGCTTTATGTTTTTTAACTATCCTAGTTATTGTCTTTAATGATAGTTGGGCATATGCTTTTGGTAAATTTTTTGGTCGTACTCATTTTAGTAAAATATCGCCTAATAAAACAATTGAAGGTTTAATTGGCGGGATTTTAGGGACAATTGGCTTATTATATATCTTGTCATTGGTCCTAGGTCCTAATACATTTAACTATTTTGCGATTATTCGTTATCATATTCCTGCTCTCGTAATGATTATTGTTTATTGTCTATTAGGAAATGTTGGTGATATCTTTGAATCATATTTTAAACGACAATTGCAAATCAAAGATACTTCCCACCTGTTAGGAGAACAAGGGGGAATCTTAGATCGTGTTGATTCGTGGATTTTTACTATGATGTTATCACTTATAATCTTTTTATGTCAATAATTCTTTGTTAGGATATTTATGAAAAATATTGTATTATTAGGGGCGAGTGGTTCGATTGGAACCCAAGCTATAGATGTTATTAAACAACATCCTGAACTGTTTAATTTAATAGGGATTAGTGTTAATCAAAATGTTGATTACGTTAAAGAACTGTTAACTACTTTTGATTCGATTAAATATGTTAACTTGGGTGATAATTGTGATGCTAGTTATTTAGAAAACTTTGATATCACAATTACATATGGACAACCGGGGTTAGAACAACTTGCTAGTATAGATGAAGCGGATTATATATTAAATGCTGTCATTGGCTTTGCTGGATTAGCTCCAAGTGTTAGTGCGATTAAAGCGAAAAAGACATTAGGACTAGCTAACAAAGAAACATTAGTTTGTGCAGGTGATATTATCATGCCATTAGTTGAGCAATATCAAGCACAATTAATACCTATTGATAGTGAACACAGTGCGATTTTTCAAGCCTTACATGGTGAATCCTATGAAGATATTAAGCGTTTAATTCTAACAGCTTCAGGGGGAAGTTTTCGCGATTTAAGTAAAGAAGAATTAGCTAATGTTACTCTAGAACAAGCCTTGTCTCATCCAACGTGGAGCATGGGGGCAGGGATTACAATTGATAGTGCCACAATGTTTAATAAAGCATTAGAAATAATTGAAGCGCATCATTTATTTAATGTTGATTATGACCGTATTGATGTATTAATTCATCCACAAAGTATTAATCATTCAATGGTAGAGTTTATTGATGGGTCATGTATTGGTCAATTAAGCTTTCCTGATATGCGCATACCGATTGCTTATGCATTAAGTTATCCACGAAGAATTAGTATAGATATTAAACGTGATATTATGGAGATGGGTAACTTAACATTTAAAAAACCAGATTTAGAACGCTTTAGTGCATTAAAAATCGCTTATGCTGTTGGTAAGCAAGGACATACTTACCCAACAGTTTTAAATGCTGCAAAGGAAGAAGCGAATAATTTATTTATTAATAATAAAATCAAATTTATTCAAATTGAAACTATTATAAAAGAAGCTTTGATTGCCCATCAAGTGATAGTTGATCCAAGTTTAGAGGATTTATATCAAGTTGATCAACAAACTCGTGAATGGGTAAAACAAACATATAATGGCCAATAAGGAGTGAAATGTTATTATATATAAGTTTAGGTTATTTAATTTATGGTTTAGTTTTTGGGTTTGTATTTAGAACAATTGAGCAAAAAACAAAGCAAGAAGTAGCTCTTGAGTATGCTCACCCACATTTATTAACATTAGGGTTTATATTTCATTTACTTTTATTTGCAATTATCGGTCAGAATACACAACAATATTTAATCGTTCTTATTATTTATAATATTGGTTTATTAGTAAGTAGTATTAGTTGGATTATTAAAACATTACAACAATTGAGTTTTAAAATTAATAATAAGTTGTTACTTATTTTTAGTGGAATAGGTCACATTTTAATGAGTGTTGGTTTAGTGTGGTTAATGATTGAGCTTATAAAAGTATTTGGCTAGGAGTAATTATGACAGTATGGGGAATTATCTTTTTTATAATTGCAATTTGTGTGGTGATTTTCGTCCATGAATTAGGTCACTTAATAACAGCCAAAATGTTTAATGTCTATTGTCATGAATTTTCAGTGGGGATGGGTCCAAAAATTAAAACAATGTTTGTTGATAAAACTGGAACGGAATATAACCTACGTTTAATTCCGTTAGGTGGATTTGTGCAAATTGCTGGTGAAGAGATTGATAAAGAATTAGACAAAGATGTACCTAAAGATCAAAAATTAGATAACAAAAAATGGTGGCAACGAATTATTATTTTATTTGCCGGAACATTTAATAACATGTTACTATGTTTATTAATTATGATTATCTTATCAGTAACTAATACGACGCCAATCATGTTTAATGGTCTATTAATTACTGAAAGTAGTAATTTCTTCCAAGCAATAGTTAATGGTTGTATCAACTTTTGGAATTTGGCGGAGTACATGTTTATCTCACTAGGATATTTATTGTCTCACGGTTTACAAAATGCTAGTGGTTTAATCGGAATTGCTGATGTTGCTAATCAAGCGTCGCAACAATCGCTAGGTTTCCAATTATTTTTTGTTGCTTTTATTAGTTTAAATATTGGAATTGCTAACCAATTACCAATTCCAATGTTAGATGGTGGACGAATTGTATTAGTATTATATGAAGTAATCTTTAGAAGAAAAGTTAATAAAACTGTTGAAAATATTTTAATGTATGGATCACTAGCGATTCTTGTTTTTATTTTTATAGCTACTGGTTACTTTGATTTAAAACGTATTTTTAATTGGTAATATGAGTAAAATATATTTAAGTTTTGATTCTAAATATACCAAAAAGAATCAACGAGTTAATGTAATTATCCCTAATGGTGAAGTTAAATATATAATTATGTTGCTTCATGGATTAGGTGGTGATGAAAATACCATTGCTACCAAGATGGATTTAGAAAGTTTAAGTAATCAATATAATATTAGTTTCGTCTTGCCTAATGGTGATCGTAGTTTCTATACTTTAATTGGGGATAATTTAGATTATTATAATTATCTCAAAGAAGAAGTATGGGAATATGTTAAACCATTATATCCCCAACCTTTGAGTCATTATGCTAAAATAATAGGTGGTATTAGTATGGGTGGTTATGGTGCCTGGATGCAAACACTTGATGCTAATGATTTTTATCAAGGATTGATCTTGATTAGTCCGAGTATAGATATCGTTAATCGTGATCCAATAAAACGTGCTAGTAAGGAGCATCGTGATGAGTGGATTAGTATGTTTGGTGACCAACTCCAACCACAATATGACTTATTTCAATATCAACTTAATCGGAGCATTAAATACTATATTGCATGTGGTCAAGAAGATTATTTGTTAGAAGCAACGACTAAATTTATCAACCACCTTCATGCACATAATCTGGAAACACAAATCAATATACAACCAGGTAAACATAATAAACATTTCTTTTATCCTCAATTAGCGCATGGGATAAAAACTATGGTTACCTTGATAAATTTGTAGGAGAGATATGAAAAAATTAACAAGTAATTTAGCACTAGTTTTGATGTTAGTAGTAACTATTTTTAGTGTATCAGGATGTTTTGGTGGAAACTATAAAGTTAGCCACTTCATTAATGAAGAAGAAGCAAATAAAAGACATTTCACTTTTACTGAGTCTAAAGAAGAAGGTTCTAATACTTACATAACATCAGATTACAAAGTGTTTGTAACTTTTAAAAATGGGAAATTTTATTCAGCATACATTGCTAACGGAACTTCATTACAATTATCTGCTCAAGGAGATGTAGTATACATTACAGACCCACTTCATACTTATTATTATTCTTCAAACCAATGTTTAATTAATAATGAAGCGTATGACATTAAATCAGATAGTTGTAAACAAAGTATTACAAATCCAACTGATTATGGAAAATTTATAAAACAAAATTTCACGCAAATCATTAAATAATCTAGATTAGTTTTCCAATAATTAATTTTTATATAAAATAG
>ERZ1026780.400-NODE-400-length-35675-cov-13.004941_pt1 | contig 35675 bp, 65 predicted proteins | sample MGYA00380126_ERZ1026780 | MGnify/ENA primary metagenome ERZ1026780 (study PRJEB33269, sample SAMEA4719762) | human gut metagenome | biome: human-associated habitat; feature: organic feature; material: feces | place: Cameroon | collected 2013-10 ... | reverse complement strand
GCGCGCAGACAGGCTTTAGAGCGCGCGGCAGAGAGCAAGAAAAAATATCTCGATTCTGTGCTAAATGGCGAGAAGTTTTCCACTCCCAGATGCTCCATCAGCTACCGCAAGACCACGAGTGTTGAGGTCTCCGACATGGGCGCGGTGGTATCGTGGATGCTTGCCAACGGCCACGACGGTGAGGTTACTTACAACGCCCCCACGGTGAGCAAGACCGACCTTGCCCCGCTGCTGAAAAACGGCGCTGAAATCGACGGTGCGACGCTCGTACAGGGCATGAGCATGGGGGTAAAGTGATGGAGTATAACTTTGGCGAGAACGTAGAGGAATACAGCCAAAAGCAGGGGAAGAAAATCCCAGTTTGGCAATCCGACAAGTACAAGGAGAGCAAGAAGAAAGCTTGCGAGATCATCGAAAGCGGGAAGTATGGGCTTTCCCCATCTGATTTTTGGATTCTAATGAACGAGACGAAAAGCGGCAAGATGGGCTACACAGGTTTGATTATCTCTCACAACGGATGCTTGAAAATCAACGATAAGTTGGAAAAGCCATTTAACCCGATGTCTGTCACTGAGGACAAATGCGGATACGGCGGCGCGCTGGTGTTTACTTATTGCGATAAAGATCAGGGGTTATATGAGGTGGGCGAAGTCACGCAGAAAAACTGCAAAAATGATTACCCCTATGCAATGGCCTTTAAGCGGATGTTTGACCGCGTTGTCTTAAAGCTATCTAAACTGGCTTATTCCGGCATTTACAGCGAAGCGGAGAGTGATTCGTTCCGCGACCCGGTTGATGATACCAGGACCCCGAGCAATGGTAAATTAGAAAAACCGCCTAAGCAGGAGAAGAAGCCGAGCAAGGAAGAAATGACCGCATTTAACGCGCGGTACAAGCGCGAGGTCGAGAAAAACACGTGCAAGGACTGCGGTATGCCCATCTACCCGGTGACGCACGGCGGCAAGTCGTATTCCGTTGCGGAGATCGCGGAGAACGCGCGAAAGACCTATAAAGCGCCGCTCTGCTGGTCGTGCATGATGGCAAGGAGAAAAGCAAATGAAAGCCCGACTGCATGACCTCACCCTTGCGCGCGATGGTGGGTATCTGCTCACCATCTCCACGCGGGAGAATGTCGGCGCACTGTACGACGAACTGCATGAGGTGGACGTTGATGTGACCGTCAAGAAGCACCGCGAGAAGCGGAGCCTCGATGCCAATGCTTACTCGTGGGTTTTACTGGACAAGCTCGCAGAAGCCACAGGAACACCCCAGAGCGAAGTTTACCGCCGAGAGGTGCGGGACGTTGGCGGAAACACGGAAACCGTATGCGTGCGCGAGAAAGCCGTGCAGAAGCTATGCGACGGCTGGAACAAGAACGGTATCGGCTGGCAGACAGAGATCATGGACAGCAAAATTGACGGCTGCAAGAACGTGGTGCTCTATTACGGCTCGTCCACCTTTGACACAAAGCAAATGTCACGCCTGATCGACAACATCGTGCAGGACTGCAAGGAGCTGGGCATTGAGACATTGACCCCGCAGCAGCTTGACGCATTGAAGGAGGAATGGGGCAGATGACGAAAAGCATCATGCAGGACAAGAGAGAATGCTATATATCAGGATTCTCGACAAACCTTGCGCGGCATCATATTTACGGTGGTGGTCGCCGTCAGCTGTCCGATATTTGGGGCTGCTGGGTATGGCTGCGTGCCGACTGGCACAATATGGCCGACTACGGCGTGCATGGGAAAGACGGTCATGCGCTGGATATGCGACTGAAACGTGAATGTCAGAAGCGTTTCGAAGAACTTTATGGCCATGACACTTTCATGGCGGTATTCAAGAAAAACTATTTGGAGGACGAATCATGCTGAACAGAATTTGCATTATGGGACGCATTACGCGCGATCTGGAACTGCGCCGCACGCAGGACGGTACGGCGGTCACAAGCTTTACCGTTGCCGTCGATGACGATTTCAAGAGCAAGACAACCGGCGAAAAGAAAACCTATTTTCTCGACGTGGTAGCGTGGAGACAGTCGGCCGAGTTTGTTTGCCAGTATCTCGGCAAAGGCCGCATGGTCGTGGTCGATGGCAAGCTCACCGTCCGCGACTGGACGGACAAGGACGGCAATAAGCGCCGCAATGCGGAGATCATCGCCGACAACATCTATTTTGGCGACAGCAAGCGCACCGATGCCACCGAGCCTCAGACCACCGCAGAGAGCGCCGCAGGCGGCTTTACGGAAGTCATCGAGGATGAATCCGAGCTGCCGTTTTAAGGCGGTGCTTAGATGGCTGAGAGCAAAGAGTACGTCAAGCTCTGGCTGAGCTACGCGGACTATTTTCGCGAGTACGGCGACGCATCGATCGGCGCAATTGTCCGGGCGATGCTCGCTTACCGGAAAAACGGAGAACAGCCGCAGTTTGAAGGCCCCGAAAGATTTATTTGGCCCGCAATTCAGCGTGATATTGACGAGTCCATAAAGGCGCAGGAAGCCGCCGCCAATGCCTGCCGAGAGAACGGTAAAAAGGGCGGCAGACCGGCGAAAGCAATCGGTTTTTTGGAAACCAAAGAAAACCGAAAAAACCAAAGCGGTTTTTTGGAAACCAAAAAAAGCCAAGGACAAGGCCAAGGACAAGGCCAAGGACAAGGCCAAGGACAAGGTCAAGGACAAGGTCAAGGACATATACCCCCTAAATCCCCCTCTACGGGTGACGCATTCGAGCGTTTTTGGTCAGTTTATCCGCGAAAAATCGGGAAACAGTCTGCTAAGAGAGCTTTTGAGCGGGTCAAAGTCCCACTCGAAACACTTGTGACCGCAGTGGAGCGGCAGAAGTGCAGCGACCAATGGACGCAGAACAACGGGCAGTTTATTCCACACCCCGCCACATGGCTGAATCAAGGCCGGTGGGACGATGAGCTACCCGAGAGCGCCGGGGGGCATCGGAACACTGGGGCTTTTACTGGCGGCGATGTATTCGCCGAGATGTTGGAGGAGGAAAGGAACCGTGGAAAGAGCTGACGTAATTAGCCTTTTAGGGCGGTTAAAACAGGCTTATCCGCAGGCCTATGCCAAGATGACCCGCGTAGAAGCCGAAGAGATGGTTTCCCTCTGGGCGGACATGCTGGGCAGTGAAGACCCTGCCAAAGCGATGACCGCAGTAAACGCGCTGATTGCCGAGGACACAAGGGGATTCCCGCCAAAGGTCGGCCAAGTGCTGACGAAGATCAGGGGCACAGCTTTCCCGCATGTCTCGGTGGCTTGGATGAAGCCATACATCGAGCGGATAGCCGAACAGGAGGCGTTCATGCCGAGCGTATCGCGTTATGCGAGAGAACACGGACTGACGTGGGAAGCGGCGGCTGCCGAAATGGAGGGTGACGCATGGAGCGAGTAGTTTCATTTACCGTGGATGGAAGACCCGTGCCGAAGGGAAGGCCGCGCGTCACGCGGCATGGGACATATACGCCGAAAAGCACGCAGATTTTCGAGAATGCAGTTCGCGCGGCATGGCTCGAGTGCGGGGAAAGGCCGTTTGAGGATGGAGAAGCGCTGGAAGTCATGGTAAATGCTTATTTCCCCATCCCATCTGGAACGCCAAAAAGAAAAAGGGGCGGATTGGATTTATCCCCATACCTTAAGCGCGGCGATATCGACAACATCATTAAGGCGGTATTGGACGCGCTCAACGGATATGCCTATAAGGACGATTCTGCCGTGTTTAGCGTTTGCGGGAGGAAGTTTTACACGGACGGCGAGCCGCTTACGGTGGTGACGATTAGCAGCGTGGAGGTCGAACATGAGCTTTGAGCACTGCCGATCCTGTTTGCCGCCGACGCGGTATCCCGGCTGCCATAGCAAATGCCAGCACTATCAGGCGGACATCGGCCGCTATTACATAGCGAAAGCCGAGGAGGCGCGGCAGTTGCAGGAGAAAGACGATTATCTGTCTGCGCGCAAGTTCAAGACGCGGCGCATGCAGGACTTGAAAAAATAAAAGGGAGCAAGAAAAAGATGTTGACTTCAAAGGAGCTGGGAGAACGGCTCAGGAATATTCGCAAAATCAAAAATATCAGCCAATACCGCATGGCGGAGTTGATGGACTGTGACTGCTCGTCCATTGGACGGCTGGAAAGCGGTAAAAATTACCCGTTGATGGGGACGCTGTACAAATACAGTGAGGCCGTTGGCGTCCCGGTGAGTGACATTCTGGCAGAATCGCCGACGCCGAAAAACGACATGTTGTCACCGGAAGAGATCGGCAAGAACATCAAGAGATGGTCTATGCTGCGCGGCATTAGCATTCGAAAGCTCGCGGGAAAGGCGGGGCTGGGACATACCAGCGTGCAAAGCATCAGAGAGGGTCGCTGCATGAGTTCCATGCTGACGTACTGGTATATCGCTAAAGCATTGGACGTGACCGTGGGGACGCTGCTCGGCGAGACAGGAGGAGCGGAATGATCTCAAGACGCATTTACATGAAACTCGATTGGGATCACGCTGGGATTCCTGTGTGTGTGGCGGATTCACCGAGCGAATTAGCCCGCCTATGCGGCACGTCGCTTTCCACGGTATCGCACGCAGTTGCGAAAGCGCAGAAGAATCCTGCTGGGAAGTCTTGGTATGTTGGCGTTTGGACACGTTGGAGCAACCGAGAATACAAGGAATATTTCGGGGAGGTGCGCGCATGAGCAAGATCATCATGAGCAAAACGTCGTTCGAGCGCTGCGTTTATCCGGTGCTCAAGGAGGCGTTGGAAAAGACGAATTACAACCAGACAGAGCTGGCGCAATCGCTCGGTACGTCGCAGTTTACGGTGTCGGCGTGGACGCGCGGAGACCGCGATGTGACGGTGCGGTTGCTGCTGGCGCTGGAAGACATGACGGGGATGACGTTCCGGGAGCTGTTTGGGGAATGCGAGGTGCGCGATGAATAGTATTCAGGCGAGCCAGATCATGGGCGGGAACGGGGCAAAGGCGCGCAAGGCGGCCGACCTCTATCCGACACCGCCGGAGGTGACGGTGGCGCTGATGCGCTTTCTCAAGCTGCCGGGAGAAACGGTCGTATGGGAACCGGCCCGTGGGCAAGGAGACATGGTGCGAGCGCTGGCGGACTGTGGGATGGCTGTCTACGGCACGGATATCCGCGACGGGATAGACTTCCTGACCACTCGACAGCCGGGAAACGCGCCTGCGGCTGATTGGATTATCACGAACCCGCCGTTTTCGTTGGCGGATGAGTTTATCCGCCACGCGGCGGAGATCGGCAAGCCGTTCGCGATGCTGCTCAAGGCACAATACTGGCACGCGGCAAAGCGGGCGCAGCTCTTCCGCGAGATTCCACCGAGCTACGTGCTGCCGCTGACATGGAGGCCGGACTTCCTCTTCAAGGAACGGAACGGCAAAAAAGGCGCGAGCCCGCTCATGGACGTCATGTGGTGCGTGTGGCTGACGCCGCAGATGCAGGGCGTGCAGACGGTATTCAAGCCACTGATGCGGCCGGAGAAAGAAAGATGACCGGATATGGGAATCAGCCGATCTCGCAGCAGGCGGCGAAAGAGCTGCTGGCGCTCGATATCGGAGACAAGGTGTTTTTGAGCCGCGAGAAAATTGAGCAATGGTACGACGCGTGGGGCGGCAAGTGCTACGTCAGTTTTTCCGGCGGGAAGGACTCGACAGTGCTGGCCTATCTGGCGGCACAGGAGCTATCGCGCTATCGCACGCCGATCTATCCGCTGACGCTGGTATTTGTCAACACAGGGCTTGAGTATCCTGAGATTCAGCACTTCGTCAACGACTATGCGGTGTGGGTGCAAAAGCAGTTCCCGCGGATCGACGTGCAGCTTGTGCGGCTGCGGCCGAAGATGAATATTCGGCAGGTGTTGACAAAGTACGGTTATCCCGTCATCGGGAAAAAGCAGGCGCGCTTTATCCGCGATTTACAAAACGCGCACGGGCAGAACGATGCAACGGTCAATCTGTATCTGACTGGATACAACCGGAAGGGCGTTTACTGCTCGACGATGAAACTGGCGGACAAGTGGCATTATCTCAAGGATGCGCCGTTCCGCATTAGCGAGCAATGCTGCGACGTGATGAAAAAAGCACCCGCCAAGCGATACGAAGCTACGAGCGGATGTGTGCCGTTTACCGCGATGATGGCGAGCGAGAGCCAGCAGCGAGAAAAAGAGTGGAAGCGCACGGGATGCAACGCTTTTGATGGCAAGCGCCCCATGAGCAAGCCCATGAGCTTTTGGACGGAGCAGGACGTGCTGCGATTCATCGCAGACCGTCAAATCCCTATCGCCAGCGTATATGGCGACATTGTAGCAAGCGACGGCGAGAACGACTACAACGCGACGCTGATCGACTGCAAACTGCACTGCACGGGATGCCAGAGGACGGGCTGCATGTTCTGCGCGTTCGGGGCGCACCTTGAAAAAGGTGAAAATCGCTTTGAACGGATGCGGCAGACACACCCAAAGCACTATGACTTCTGTATCGGCGGCGGGGCTTACGATCCCGCTGACGGGTTGTGGAAGCCAAACGAAAAGGGACTTGGCTACGGCCGGGTGCTGGACTACATCGGAGTGAGGTATTGAGCATGCAGATCGGAGAACCGTTTAGCTGGAAGCCTGCCGCATTTGAGGGCAGCAACGGCATTATGAGCGTGACCACGAAAGAGACGACTGCGCACGGGCGCGTCGTCTACATCAACGAGGCGCACCGCTACTTTACGGCGGAGGCCGATATCAACGGGAAGAAGCTCAGAGAGAGCTTTAAGTTTTAGGAGGTAGAGTGATGGTTTCGGACGAGGCATTGAAAAAGTTGCAAGAGCAGATCGCGGCATGGCCGATGGAACGGCGATTCGTGGTGCAGCAACTCATTGAGGATTATTCGAGGGACCGGGAGGACCTGCGCGCCTATGAGGCGACAGGGATGACGCCGGAACGCTGTGCCGAATTTGCGCGAGCAGACGCGGAAGGACGGTACATCGTAATGCGTGATGCGAAACAGGAGGGCGTTGCCCGCCTGCGCGAGCTGGCCGAGGCCGACAAGGACGGTCGGCTGGTGGTACTGCCGTGCAAGGTGGGCGATACGGTGTATCTGATTGTGACAAAACGTGCGAAAGTTTACATGCCGGAATTCAGTTTTGTCAAAAAGAGCCGTCTCACATTCCTCAACATGGAGCGCGTTTTACAAGACTTTGGCAAGACCGTATTCCTCACCCGTGAGGAAGCGGAGAAAGCATTGGAGGCGATGAAGGATGCCTAAAATCGAAACAAGGCTAAATGTGGGGGATACAGTCTGGTGGGTGCATTGCGAAAATAAAGTATATAAGGGCACAATCGAGGAAATTTCTTGCTGCGATTATCAGGGGGCCCTTTACTGCGGTATTTACAGTCCATCGTTTAAAAGGAACCCATATCCCACCGTGCATTATTCTAATGTTTTTCTGTCTCGCAAGGAGGCGCAAGATTTTGCGAATTATCAAAAAGAGAACCCGGATAATGTATTCCCGTGCTGCATGGGGTGCCATTATAGGGCGTTTCAATCCGAAAAAAAGTAGGGTTGACAATGGATGAATTCATTGAGCGCGCAGCGGCAGTTACCGTTTGTGATAAACAGTATAGAGAGTGTCTGCGGAAAAGTGATTTTTGTGGAGACACGGTAGCTTGGAATATCTGCGCCGATATAAAGGCGATTCCCGCCGCCGACGTGGCCCCGGTGGTGCATGGGCGGTGGGTCTCTGTTGCAGGAAAACGCGACCGCATTTGCTCACGGTGTCTGCGCAACGAGCCTACAAAAATGCTGCTGATGATGCAGAGGTGTTTGAATTTTGCCCGCATTGTGGCGCAAAGATGAACGGAGGTAATAAGCGGTGAGGTTGATTGATGCTGATATAGCCGCCGCCTTCGCGGAGAATTGCGGAGCAACCTTTGTGGCGAAAAGACTGAGAGACAGCAATGCCTTTCCAGAGGCCGTGACGCGCTGCAAGGACTGCAAGTAGGCAGATGGCAAAAAAGAATCCCCCGCAGAAAAAAGATACGTGGCTGACATTTTGGTTTGCAGAAACTCAAACATTTGTGGCGACGAACCGTTAGCTATGTGGCCTGACGATTTTTGCAGCTACGGCGAGCCGAAGGAGGGCGAAAATGCTGACGATCACGATTAAAGCCAACGTCCCTGCCGCTGACGCGCAGGGCATCAAGGAGCGTATCGCAATGGATATCGAGCGATACGGTGACTGCAAGGTCGTGAGCATCACGAGCGACAGAGGGCAGGAAGAACAGTTACGAATGAAATAACGCCTACGGGCGAAAAAGAAAGGAATTTTTGCTATGAAACAGTACATCGGAACGAAACTCATTGAGGCGGTCCCGGCTATCTGCAAGGGCGGCAAGGTCTATGAGAAGACCCAGCCCATCCCGCGCAGCATGGAGCCCGAGGAAGACGGCTACAAAGTCCGCTATCCTGATGGCTATGAATCGTTCAGTCCGAAGAAGGTCTTCGAAGAGGCGTATCGCCCGACTGACGGCCTGAGCTTTGGGCTTGCCATCGAGGCAGCGAAGAAGGGCATGAGGATCGCCCGCGCGGGCTGGAATGGCAAGAACCAGTACGTTGAGCTCGCGGAGCGCATCAGCTACGAAAACGCTGCACACGAGGTCATCAACGCCAAGCACGAGGCCATCGGAAACAAGGCCCTTGCCTTTGTCGGTACGTCCGGCGTACAACTCGGCTGGCTGGCCTCTCAGGCCGATATGCTGGCTGACGACTGGATGATCGTGGGGGAGGCATCCGATAAATGAGCATCAACATTAAGAAGTACACCAAGGAGCAGATGGCGAAGATGGTGGAGGAAGCGCAGGAGAAGAACGCGGCGCTTGAAGCGGAAATCGTCGAGCTGAAAAACTGCATAGATGATAAGAACGATCTGCTTGCCGAGTATGCAAACTTAAAGGCGGCGATGCAGAGAAAGAACGTCGCTTTGGTTGAGCAGCTTGCCCAGATGAACGGCGAGGCCATTAACAAGGCCAACGAGATCGCGGATCTGAAAGCGGACGCGGATGTACTGCGGAACAAGCTCGCTGATGCCGAGGCGGCGCTTGGGCGGGCGAACAATGATCTCGCTTTTAAGGGGACGGTCATTGATGTAATGCGTGAAGGGCGATACAACGCCGAGCAGCGCGCCAATTACGCAGAAGCCCACCCATGGCGTAACCTGTGGGCGTGGGTGAAGAGAAAGCTGGTGCGCCATGAGTAAACCGCGCTACAGTTGGTGGGGATATGTAAAAGCCATTATCCGCCGCTACGGCCCCGACCGAGAACAGGAGTTGCATGGAGTGGCTTTGCTGGAAAACAACGCAGTGCGCAAGGCAGTGAGCGAAACAAGGTCAATGCAAGACGGCGAAGAGCGCTTGAAGTTTATCCGCCTTGTGTTTTGGGACAAGACCCACACGCTCGAAGGAGCGGCGATGGCGGTTAACTGTTCCGACCGGACGGCAAGGCGCTGGCATACGGATTTCATCAAGTGCGTCGCACGGAATTACGGCCTGCTCGATGATTAAAAGTTGGCCTTAAAAAGCCATTTGCTTATGAGATAATAGAATCGCAGAGGTGTAAAAGCCTTTGCGGTTCTCTCATTTATGGCGTTTACCTCCTGCGCCATACGCGGGGCGCGGTGCTTTTCATCTTTTCACACCGCCCCCCCGCAATATGCCGCACGCGCGATGCAGCCCACGATCAGGGCCGAGAGGTCGCACCTTTCATGCGGCACAGGACCCCGCGCACCTCTCAACGATGTGGCCCAGCGGGGACATGCTTACAAACTACTATGCTACCGGAGTTCCAGCACGTCACCGTGATTGCGCATGGTGATAGCAGTTTTAGACGGCAGCACCGCAACGAAGGGCAGAACAGGCAGCTGCCGCCCGGACGTGAGGACGCAAATGCTCATGCTGTTGGAGATGCCGAAGCGCCGACCGGCTCGTTGCGGACATATGCGGCATAGGTGTCCCGTAAGGGGAGACCACAGCGAGTGACGGGGACTTTCCCGAATCGCTAAAGCAGGACAGGACTGCAATGCCGTACCAAAAGAGGAGAGCCGCTGCTTTGAGTGCGGCGTTGAAGCCCTTCGGGGCGGGTAAAGTCTGCTATGTAAGGCCAAGGGGTGGGGGCTGGTAGCAAAATTGTGACAAGAGAGGTGGTGACGAGTGCCATTAACAGCAAAACAAGAGCGATTTGTTCAAGAGTATCTTGTGGATTTAAATGCCACTCAAGCCGCCGCGAGAGCAGGGTATAAGAACGCCGAGAAAGGTAGGCAGTTAGTTACGAATAGTAACGTTTCGGCCGCTATCCAAAAAGCAAAGGCGGAAAGACAGAAACGGACGGAAGTAACACAGGATTATGTGATCGAAAAGCTCAAAGAAATAGCAGACAAACCTGCGTCTGATTGCACAGAAAGCGACCTGAAATATGCGAACAAGCTAAAGGCACTCGAAATGCTTGCAAAACATACAGGAGTGTTTGACAAGCAAGACAATTCTACCGCTGATTCCGTCGTTAAGGTGATTATCGATGTCTGATATTCTTCTGTCAGAGAAAATCGGATCGGCGTTCTACGGCGTGGCGCATGACGTGTTCTGCCACGGTCACACGCACTACGATTTCAGCGGTGGGCGCGGCTCACTGAAGTCCTCCACGGTATCAATTATTGTTCCGCTTTTACTGGTTGCCAATCCGGGAACACACGCGCTTGTGCTGCGCAAGGTGGCAAACACGATCCGCGATAGCGTCTATGCACAGTATATCTGGGCAATCGGTGAGCTGGGAATGGCGGCGTACTGGGAAGCCAAGGTTTCCCCGATGGAGCTGATCTACAAGCCTACCGGGCAGAAGATCATGTTCCGCGGCGCGGATGACCCCATGAAGATCAAGTCTATCAAGGTGCCGTTTGGTTATATCGCCGTGACGCACTTTGAAGAGAAAGATCAGTTTGCCGGACGCGCGGAGATACGAAACATTTTGCAGTCGACCATGCGCGGCGGTTCGGTTTTCTGGAATTTTGAAAGCTATAACCCGCCGATCAGCCGGGACAACTGGGCAAACAAGGACAGTTTGGAGGAACGCGCTGACCGCCTGTGCCACAAGTCAACGTATCTGCAAGCACCGCCTGAGTGGCTGGGGCAGCAGTTTCTTGATGAGGCGGAACACCTCAAATCCACTGACGAGCGTGCGTATCAGCACGAGTATCTCGGCATTCCGGTAGGCACTGGCGGCAATGTGTTCGAAAATTTGGAGCTGCGAGAGATCACAGATGAAGAAATTTCGCAGTTCGACCGCATTTATCAGGGCGTTGACTATGGGTATTATCCAGATGCATTTGCTTTTTTGCGTATGGCGTATGACAGCGCACGGAACACGCTGTATTTTCTTGATGAATATTATTGCCACAAGAAAAGCAATACAGAAACCGCGCAATGGATACTTAATAAAGGGTATACAGACGCTTACATTATTTGCGATAGTGCGGAGCCTAAAAGCGTTGCAGATTACCGAGCAATGGGCCTGCCCGCAAAAGGCGCGGTAAAAGGGCCGGGGTCTTTGGATTACTCAATGAAATACCTTGCACGGCGCTCGAAAATCGTAATTGACAGGATGCGAACGCCTCACGCTTGCGATGAGTTTGTGAGCTATGAGTATGAGCGCAATAAAGATGGCGATATTATTAGCGGATACCCGGACGCAAATGACCACTGCATTTCTGCTGCGCGGTATGGTCTGGAGCCGCTTTACAGACGGATGGGAGTTATCGCATGAGCAATGCAGTTATCTTAAAACTTAACGAGTTAGGTTATACAACGATCCACGAGGCGTTTTATAACAAGGTTGAGGAGTGGAAAAGCTGGTATCAAGGCAATGTGAAAGGATTCCACAGTTACCGCGTGCGCAACGGTGAGAGCATGGTCAACTGCAAGCGGTATTCCCTCGGTATGGGAAAGAAGCTGTGCGAAGACTGGGCGAATCTGCTGATGAATGAGAAGGTGCAGATCACTCTTGAAGGCCAAAAAGAGCAGGAGTTTATTGACCGCATTTTGACGGAGAACAACTTTACAGTCAAGGCTAATGAGATGCAGGAAATGAAATCCGCGCTTGGCACGGTGGCTTATGTCCCTCGTATTATTGGGCAGGAAGTCAGCGAAAGTGGCGATATTGTACCCGGCAACGCCTCCGGCATTGTGCTGGACTATGTGACTGTCGAAAACATTTACCCGCTGGCATGGCAGAACGGCTATATCGGCGAGTGCGCGTTTTCTTCCGTAGTGACGCGGGGCGGGCATGATTACCTCTATCTGCAAATCCACCATAAAGAGGATAGCGGCGAATACGTTATCGAAAACCGCATTTATCGGTACGACAACGAGCAGCTTGTGGATGAAGCCTTGACCAGCGTCAAGGGTTTTGAGCGAATCCCTCCTGTTGTGCATACCGGCAGTGACAAGCGACAGTTTGTGATTGACCGACCAAACATCGCTAACAACTTTAATTGCCTGCTGCCGACCGGCATTTCGGTTTATGCCAATGCCATTGACGTGTTGCAAGGTGTAGATATTGCATATGATAGCTATGTCAACGAGTTTAAACTTGGCAAAAAGCGCATCATGGTGAAACCGGCTGCAGCGAAGTACCTTGACGGAGAGCCGGTATTTGATCCAAGCGACGTCGCGTTTTACGTTCTTCCGGAGGACGTAAATGACGGTGCGGTTATTACACCGATTGATATGACGTTGCGGACGGCGGAGCACAACACCGGCATTCAGGACCAGCTCAACATTTTGTCCAGCAAGTGCGGCTTCGGCGAAACGTATTACCGCTTTGATGGCGGCAGCGTAGCAACGGCCACGCAGGTAATCAGTGAGAACTCTACCATGTTCCGCACGATTAAGAAGCATGAAATTATTCTCGAGCAGGCATTGACCGAGCTGTGCCGCATTCTTCTGCGGCTTGGCAACACGGCCATGAACGCTGGGCTGAATGAGGATGTTGAAATCTCCATCGACTTTGATGACAGCATCATTGAGGACAAGCAGACCGATTTTTCTCGCGATATGCAGCTTTTACAAGCTGGCATTATGAACGATTGGGAGTTCCGCATGAAATGGATGAACGAGGACGAGGCGACCGCAAAGGCGGCACTGCCGAAGATGCAGGACATGACGACTGAACAGCAACAGGAGGTAGAGTAATGGGCGGTAGAGGTGGAGCCGGTGGCAGCATCGGCGCGGGAGAAACCGGGCGCGGGCGTGGCATGAGCCTTGCACGATTTTTGTCACAGCAGGACGTTAACCGGGCAAATGCCGCATCAGTAACCGACATGGGAGATCTTATCAGGCGAACATTTGAGCGCAACGCCGCCGAAATCAACGGGCTTGAGCTTTCTGACGCTGAGAAGAAAGATGCGGTAAAGCAGATGGCATCTCTCGCAACAACTGCGCTTAAAGCGGCGGCTGGGGCTGTAAATCCTTACGCAAGCGGCCCCGCGAGGCTCACAACTGCACAGAAAACGGGAAGCGCAGCGGATAAAGCTGCAAGGGCGCGCGGCGAAATGGATAGCTATATGCGAAGGTTGCGCGATCAATCCAGCAAAAACAGGAAAGCGGCAGAAAACAAGGCGTTTTCCAATGCCTTTGTAACAGCGCAAAAGTCCGGTGCGTTGGAAGTTACAGTAAATGGCAAAAAATATCGCAGAGCTAACAAGCGCAGCGGTACATGGAGACCTGTTTAATGGGTGGACGCGGCGCAAGCAGCGGTATGAGCGTAAAGGGCAAGCCTTACGGTAGCGAGTTCAAGACAATTATCAAAGAGAGTAATATCAAGTTTGTCAAGGCGGTTGACGGTGCGCAGAAAACGCCAATGGAGACAATGACTAGTGGTCGCGTGTATGTAACGCTCAACAAAAGCGACAACATCAAAGCAATTACATACTACGACACTAAGAACAAGCGCATAAAACAAATAGATCTTGACAGGCCGCATGATAAAGTTTCCCCGCATACCCACCACGGATATATACACAACGAAAACGACGGTGCAAAGGGATACGCGAATCTAACGCCAACCGAAAAGAAAATGGTTGAGCGAGTCAAAAAAATATGGTACAATCGGCATAGCAAGTAGTGGTGTAATGGCAGCACACTTTGTTTGAGGAAGTTCCGGTTTGATTCCGGGCGCTTGCTATGCCGTGAGGTACAGAAATGTATCTTGCGGCATTTTTGTTTGCTGAGGGCTGTATGATTAACTTTGAAAATCTCGATAAGTTCACATTCCCCGGCGTTGGCAAGTACGATATTCCACAAATCGAGCCAGTAATGGCATATCCGCAGGGCGAGTTTATCCCCGTGAACTACCATTACGCAGCAAAAGACACGAAAAGTAAAATCGTGCATTTCTTCGTGGACGACTACCAATTCATCCGCCAGTGGAACACGCCGGACAAGTACATACCAAAGTTGTTGCAGTTTGCGGCGGTGTGTGCGCCGGATTTCTCAACATACACGGATATGCCGCTTGCGATGCAGATATACAACCATTACCGCAAGCATTGGTTGGCGGCATACTGGCAGCTCCACGGAATGACGGTTTATCCGACAATCTCATGGAGCGATGAGAGCAGCTATGATTGGTGCTTTGACGGTGAGCCTGACGGCGGCATAGTGGCTGTTAGCTCGGTAGGCACACAGCAGAACAAAGAAAGCAAGCGGCTGTTCCTGCGCGGGTACGAAGAAATGATGAAACGGCTGTCGCCGGAATGGGTGATCTTTTACGGGAAAGTGCCGGAGGAATGCGACTGGAATGTAATTCGCGTAAAACCGCACTATGACGATATTGTGAAACGGAGGAAGGCAAATGAAATATCCGTTTCAGCCAGAAATCCTTGATGCGCTGCCGGAAGAACTGGCAGAGCTGTACCGTGCTCTTGAAAACACACTGCTTGATGAGATTTGCAGCCGATTGGTCATCGCAGACCAGCTCAACGAAGTTACGGTACAGAATATTCGAGCGCTGCGGTCGCACGGCGTTGACCTTAAAAGCATCGAAGAAGCTATTAGTAAAACCACAGGGGTTAGCAAACAGAAGCTAAATAGTTTGCTTAATGACGTCGTAGAACGCAACCAGAAGTATTACACCGAAGTCATCGACCTTGCGCATGTAACGCAGCCAGAAACGCTTGTAGACGCGGCTACAGTGGGTGCAATCAAGCAACAGACGCACGATACATTCCGCAATTTAACGGCTTCTATGGGGTTTCTTGTTGGTAACACGATGCTAAAGCCCGCGCGCGCTTATCAGTGGGCTTTGGATAACGCAGAAATGCAGATTCAGAGCGGTGCGATCAGTTACAATCAGGCCATTGCAAACGTTGTAAGGCAGCTCGCAGAAAACGGCATCAAGGTTGTGGACTATGAAAGCGGCCATCGTGATTCTATCGACGTGGCGGCGCGCCGCGCTGTGATGACCGGCGTAAATCAGATTTGCGCCAAGTACACAGAGCAGGCAGCTGAGTATTTAGAGACGCCGTATTTCGAGGTTTCCGCCCATGCGGGCGCACGTGATGTGCCGGGGAGGTCGCCGTGGTCATCGCACAAAGCATGGCAAGGCCGCGTGTATTCCATCCACAGTAATGACATCTACCCGAACATCTACGAGGTCTGCGGTCTGGGTGCTGTGGATGGACTGGAAGGAGCCAACTGCCGTCACCGCCGCAACGTTTGGGTTGAGGGCATAAGCGAACGCACATACACTGATGAGCAACTTGCCCATATTGATGATGATCTCGGCTGCACGTTTGACGATAAAAAATATACCGCATATGAGGCAACGCAGATGCAACGCCGCGTAGAGCGCCAAATCATCAAGCAGAAGAGGTTTGTAACGGCCTATAAAGCGAGCGGGCAGATGGATGAATACCGCGCCGCAAAAGTAAAGTTGGCACGACTAAACTCCAAATACAAAGCGTTTAGCGAGGCGGCAAAGCTGCCGCTGCAATGGGAACGAACGAGAGTTCTATATGAATAATAGGTAAAAGCCGCGCGTGCGGATTTTATACAAATTTGGCTATCTGCAAGCCTAAAAGTGCAGGCGGGACGGTCACGGCAACGACCTAAAAAGCCTATCCCGTAAGGAGATGCAACATGAAGAAAGAAGAGCTGTTGAGTATCGGCCTGACGGAAGAGCAGGCGGACAAGGTTTTTGCCATGAACGGCAAGGACATTGAGAAGCACAAGAAAGCCGCAGAGGACGCGAAAGCGGACAAAGAAGCGCTTGAACAGCAGGTAGCTGATCGCGATAGGGACATCGAATCCCTGAAAAAGGCGAACGGTGACGCGGACGGCATCAAGAAGCAACTCGAAGAGTTACAGGGCAAGTACGACAAGGAAACCGAAGCGTACAAGGCCCAGCTTGCACAGCGTGACTATCAGTCCGCTATCGACAAGGCAATCTCTGACAGCGGCATCAAGTTCACTTCCAAGTCTGCGGAAAAGGCATTTCGCGACGGTATCGGTGACAGCAAGCTCGAAATGAAGGACGGCGCTTTGAGTGGGTTTGACAAGTACCTCGAAAAAGCAAAGTCCGATGACCCCAGCGCATTTGTCAAAGCCGGTGCGCGTGTTGACACGCAAGGCTCGCTTGAGGGCGGGCAGCATGAAAACAAGCCTATGACTTTGGCGGCCGCGCTCCACGAACAATACGATAAGTAAAGGAGAATTTTAACATGGCTATTACTCTTGCAGAAGCAAAGGTCGGCATGGCAAATCATGTCGATCAGATGATCGTTGACGAGTTCCGCCGTAGCTCCCTGCTGCTGGACAGACTGGTGTTTGATAACGCCATCTCTCCGGGTACCGGCGGCTCTACTCTGACCTATGGTTACATTCAGCTCAAAACCCCTTCGACCGCTGCTGTCCGTGCGATCAACGCCGAGTACACCGCTGGCGAGGCTAAGCGTCAGGAAAAGACCGCAAAGGCCGTCATCATGGGCGGCTCCTTTACGGTCGACCGCGTTCTCCAGAACACCTCCGGTGCGGTGGACGAGCTGGCATTCCAGGCGCAGCAGAAGATCAAGGCGACCAGCAACTATTTCCACAACCTCGTCATTAACGGCACGTCCGCCGCCAGCGGCGACGGTTTTGTGACCAATACCTTTGACGGCCTGCGCAAGCTGCTGACCGGCACGTCCAACGCGCTGACCACGGACATTGATCTGTCCTCTGCCGCAAAGCTGGACAGCAACAGCAACGCTTTTATCGATCAGCTCGACCAGCTCGTCCACGCCATCGACGGCGAGACCTCTATGCTGCTCATGAACGGCGATATGCTGCTGAAAGTCCGCGCCGCTGCTCGCCGCGCCGGTTACTACGAGCGCACGAAAGATGACTTTGGCCGCGTCGTTGAGACCTTCGCCGGTATTCCCCTGATGGATGCTGGCAAGTATTACAACGGCACCAATTCCGTTGACGTTATCGGCACTTCCGCCGCCACGCAGAGCGCCAATGGCACGACCAGCATTTACGCTGTCAGCATCGGTCTTGACGGCTTCCACGGCATTTCCCCGACCGGCAACAGCGTCATTTCCAGCTATATGCCCGATATGACCGCCCCCGGCGCGGTGAAGAAGGGAGAAGTCGAGCTTGTGGCTGGTGTCGTCCTCAAGAACACCCTTAAGGCGGCTGTTCTGGATGGCATCATCATGTCCCCCAAGACTGGCTCCTAATTTGAAAGGAGATGGCCCGCATGGTCTACGCTGATTATACATACTACTCCAGCACCTATATGGGAGCCGTGAGCGAGGAAGATTTTCCGCGACTGGCTGTGCGGGCAAGCTCTTTCCTCGACTACTACACGCTAAACAAAGCGAAAAACAACGCGGAGTTGGACGCGGTAAAAATGTGCTGCTGCGCACTCGTGGACAAGTATGCAGTCATCGAAGCGGCACAGGCTTTGGCGATGAAAAACCTTGCTAACGCTGCGGCGAATGATGCAGAAGTCAAGAGCGAAACGGTAGGCAGCTATTCTCGCACGATGGCAACGGGCGGTGAATCCGCATTGTCTGCGCTTAATGCAACAGACAGCGCAAAGAATTTGCTTGCAGAAACATGCATGGAATATCTTGCCCACACGGGGCTGCTCTATCGCGGAGGTGGTTGCGCATGTACACTCCCCACACTGTAACGATCTACAACATCGTGCGCGAGACCGACCCGGCAACGCTGGATGAGGTCACGCACGTTTACATTACCATCTTGCGTGGCGTGATGCTGCAAGCAAGCAAGGGCGCAAACGTGCGTGAGAGTGGCCTTGAGGGCGCTGATGCGGCAAATTTATACATTCCATTTGCGGTGGAAGCCGTAGACGGCAAGACAGGCGCGGCAAAGACCTACGCAAAGCCGCAGGAGTTTGTCAAAGCCGCAGATCGCAGTGGGCTATGGACGCTCTCATATGACGGAAACGGTGGAGAAACGCTGTTTGTCAAGGGGGAGTTTGTGTTTGATGGCACAAATCTGAATGTCGTTTGTTATCACGATGACTGCTACAACGTGACAAAGGTTGACGCGATGGACTACGGCAGCGCTGATATGCAGCACTGGGAAGTTGGGGGCAAGTAATGGGCATCAAGTTCTCGGTGCATACCGATGGCATGGACGCTGTGCGAGAAACCATTGCAAAGGCCTGTACGCGCGCAGAGCACGTTTTAGCCGAGCAGATGGAAAAGGATACCCAACCATTTGTTCCGTTTCGTACAGGCTCATTAAATGAGCGCACAAAGGTTATTGGCAATGAGATCATTTATCCGGGGCCTTATGCTCGATATCTCTATTACGGAAAAGTTATGGTCGACGAAAACGGGAATGGGCCGATGAAGTTTGTCGATAAGCATGGCAACTTGCAAATTAAATTTCCAAAAGGCTCAAAACTCCACGCGTCTGACCGAAATTTGGTGTTTTATCACGAGCACCATCCGCAAGCACAAGCCCATTGGTGCGAAGCATCCAAAGCGCAGAACCTCGATAAGTGGCTGCGTGTAGCTGAAAAGGCGGTGAAGAAGTACGGAACAGGTTAAGAAAACGGTCTCAGCGGCGGAAGAAGACCAGGTATCGCGAAATCTGCTTGTATGGCTTAATAAATTCCCTGACAAGCCGGTTGATTTGATTCGGTTCGAATTTCTTCCCGCTGACGCGGAAGCAATGGCGCTGTCTACGATTCAGGCGGCGTACATCGTACAAAAATACATCCTCGGCGGATATCAGGCGGAGTATCAATTCAAGGTCATCTACCGCTTGAAGCCGGGGAATAGCAATGATAAACGGCTCAAGGCTGACGAGCTGCTTAACGCTTTGGGCGATTGGGCAGCAAGCGAAACGCCGCCTGACATTGGCGACGGTCGCCGCGTCATCCGCATTGAGCCGACCACACGATCTTCTCTTTTCGCCGTGTACGAAAACGGCGACGAAGATCATCAAATCCTTATGAAAATGAACTACGAGGTGATTAAAAATGGCTGATACGACCTTTAACACCACGGCGGGTCAGACCGTAGATCGCGAACTCCTGATTGCGTATCTCAACACGGGCGAAACCGGAACTCCCACGTGGTCTCCCCTCGGTACGCGTGTCACGGATTCCAGCATGGAATACGACTGGCAAGAAGATTCCTCGAAGGATATTCTCGGCACGACGCGCACGACCATGAAGAAACCCATCATCACGCAGACCTTTGACCCGTCTGATCTGGACGCCGGCGATCCCGCCATCGTTAAGGTTTGGAACCTTGCAGTCAAGGAGCAGAATGCGGCGGCGCTGGCGAATCAGGACGTGCTGATTGTCCACGCCTATGCAGGCACGGCAAAGACCGCAGTATTTGCGGAGCGCTATTCGTCCTGCATGGTCAAGCCTTCTTCTCTCGGCGGCGAAGGTGGCGGCTTTATCGGTATGCCCATTGACGTGACGCTTGGCGGCACGCGCACGGTCGGCACTGCCGCCATTTCTGGCAACTCGGTCACGTTTACCGAGGGCGAATAAAGGAGGAACATCATGCAGGAACTTAATTTTGGCGACGGCCTTGTAACTTACGCCGTAAATGGGAAGTGTGAGGTGTCGTTTAACCCTACCGACAGCAACTTTGTCGAAAGGCTCTACCTTGCCTTTGAAGACCTTGACAAAAAGCAGGAAGGGTACAAAGCGCAGATTGAAAAGATGGGAGACAAAAAGCTCATCTTTGAATTTGCCCGCGAGCGCGACAAGGAAATGCGCGAGATCATCGACTCCGTTTTTGGGGCGCACATTGCAGATGATCTTTTTGGCGGAATGAACGTTTATGCGCTGGCAGAGGGAGTTCCTGTGTGGTGCAACTTCATGCTTGCTGTAATGGACGAGATCGATAATACGTTCTCCCGTGAACAGAAATTCACGAATCCGAGAATTAAAAAGTATCTCGATAAAATCCAGAAGAATTAAACGGAGGGCGGTATGAGCTACGGACTTCCTAAAAGCGTAGAGATCAACGGCCAGAACTTTTCTATTCGATATGACTTTCGAGTTATTTTGACGATTTTTGAAGTTTTGGACGATGAAGAACTAAGCGACGAAGAACGGGCCTATACCGCCCTTCGGCTTTTTTTCGTTGACTTCGATTCAATTCCAGATTACGACGAAGCAATAAAGCAAATGTTCTGGTTTATCAACGGTGGGCAATACCCTGATGATAAAAAGAAAGAGCCGGAGATCATTGATTGGGCGAAAGATTTTCAGCTTATCGTTTCCCCTGTCAACCGAGTGCTTGGGAAAGAGATTCGAGAAAGTGAATACGACCCCGATACCAACACTGGCGGTACGCACTGGTTTACTTTCTTGTCTGCCTATATGGAAATTGGCGATTGCTTCTTTGCGCAGGTTATCCGCATTCGCGAACTAAAGGCGAAAGGCAGACCTTTAGACAAGTCAGACCGAGAATTTTACCGGCGCAATAAAGATGTGGTCGATATCCCGAAAAAGGTCTCGAAAGAAGAAGCGGATACGCTTAGTGCATGGTTGGGGAAAAAAGAACCGGCTCACGAATGAGCCGGTTAAAATTAAAGAGAGACTTGCTTGTTTTCATTTTTCTTTAAGTACGCATAAATTTTGCTGATTTTCTTCCCGTTCTGAGGTGCAGAGGTTGCGTCAAATACAATGTATTTAACTTCTGAATCAGCCTGATATGCAAATATAAGGTACTGACGGACAATTTTTGTTTTCTTCTTTTGCGCTGACCCTCCAAGCGCCGCGCCAATTGGGCCGAGTAAAATTCCTCCTGCGATTGCTCCTCCGACGCTTGAAACATATTGAGTTTGAATTTCCTGCGGTGTCATAACAGAAACATCGATAAGCTTGCTTGGCGAAAGGGAGAATGTTTGCCCGCTCGCTGAAAATGAAATAAATTCCGGGGAGCACATGGCGGAGCAGATAGACCCCGCTGCAAGGTCAAGCCCGCCGACAAGTTGTAGCTTGCAATTTACTGTTTCTCTTTTAACTTTTTCTTCGACGGATACAGGGACGGCCTTGTTAACAATTAAAATCCCTAACGAAATTGGGACGACTACAAGGGCAATACCGACCCACACGGGCATGTTTTCTTGATCTTCCGGCGTTACAGCAACGCCAAGAATCAAGACCAGAAGAAATGACACAAAGAATATGACAAAAAACAATAGAACTCTCTTCACCGTTTTCATTGCATTTCCCTCCCATTAAATACGGTTCTTTTACAATATCACAGCAAAAAACTAAAAGCAAGGTGGTGATTTTATGGCAGCGGACGGTTCGGTAGTTTTCAGCGTAGATCTGGATGACAAAGACGCTCAAAAAGAACTGAATAAACTGGTTAAAAAAATCGACACACTTAACGATAAAATTTATCAGAAGCAGCAAGAAAAAATCCCGCTGGCAAAGCAATCAGCAGAAATCGCGGCCAATCTTGACGCGGCAAAAGCAACGCTTGATTCGATGCACAGCGGGAAAGAGTTCTTCACGGCGGATTCCATTAAAACGCAAGAAAGCACCGTGAAGTCTCTGCAAAAAGAGTATGACGCCGTTACAGCTAAAGTTGAAAAAATGGGCGCTTCAATTCAGTCTGATACGGCAAATCTCGATAAGATGAAGACAAAAGCAGGGGAGCTTTCCGAGCAAATTTCCAGCACAAAAAACGGCGTTTTCGGAATGGGCGAGGCAACAAAAAAAGCCGACGAATACATGTCTCGATTTGTTAACCGGGTAAAGAAGCTCGCTCTCAGAGCGTTTGTATTTACTCTTATTACAAGGGCATTATCCGTTGTACGCGATTATGTCTGGAAAGTCATCCAAGTAAATGACGAGGCGGCAGAAGCCATTGGGCGCTTAAAAGGCGCGCTTCTTACTTTGGCACAGCCGCTATTAAGTGTAATTGTTCCTGCCTTTACAGCGCTTGTGAACATCCTTACAAAGGTTATCAGCGTTATTGCAAACATTGTATCGATGCTTTTTGGAACAACGGCAAAAAAATCAGAAGCGGCGGCAAAAGGACTTTATAAAGAAGCAGATGCTATCGGTAGCGTCGGTTCGGCGGCAAAAGAAGCAAAAGGGAATCTTGCTAGTTTTGACGAGATCAACACGATTTCCACATCAAGCAGTGGAGGCGGCGCTGCGGCTGCGCTTGCAGATCGGCTTTCTCCCGTGTTTGAACAGTTTACGACCGACGAGTACAAAGCAAAGATCGACGAGCTTACGGCATACCTTAGCGGCGCGCTTTTAGCTCTTGGCGCAATTCTGTGTTTTTCCGGCGCAAATATCCCCCTCGGCATCGCACTTATGGCGGCGGGCGCGATTGGATTAGTGTCTTTGATTGCGACAAATTGGGGCAGTATGTCTGATGAGCTACGGATGGCTATTACAGCCGTGTTAGAAGTGCTTGGCACAGCAGCGCTTGTAATTGGTGCGATCCTTTGCTTCTCGGGCGCTGACATCCCGCTCGGCATCGGATTGATGATTGCAGGGGCCGCAATGCTCGGGACTGCCGTCGCGCTGAACTGGGGGAAAACTACGGAGAAGGTCAAAGACGAATTATCAACATTGCTTGTATACCTTGGGTTAGCCACGTTAGCAATCGGCGCAATTCTTTGTATATCTGGCGCAAATATTCCGCTTGGCATTGGCCTTTTAATTGTAGGCGCGGCATCACTTGCGAGCGTCGTTGCTTTGAACTGGAATAGCGCAACCGGTACAACAAAAAGCAAAATAACCGAATTGCTGCTTTTCGCGGCGAAATCCATGTTGGCGCTTGGTATTATGCTTGCAATTTTCTGCCCGACCGCTTGGCCTTTGGCGTTTGGACTAATGATCGCTGGCGGAGCAGCGCTTGCAACTGCTGCGGTGCTAAATTGGGATGCGATTTTGCAAAAAATTAAAGGCGTGTGGGATAACATTACGCAATGGTGGAAGTCGTCCGTCGCAGACAAGGTTTCTGCCGACCACTGGAAAGCATTAGGCCGAAGGATTATTGACGGACTTCTGTCCGGCTTAAAAGCCGCATGGGATAGTGTAAAAACGTGGGTATCTAATGCGGTCAACTGGTTCGGCAATAAGTTTGTTGACGCTCAAAACTCTATTGCCCGCTCCAACTCTGGACGCAGTGGAGGATTCGGAACCCGAAGCGGCGGCTTTGGAAACCCTTCTCGCGCTCCATCGATTAGCCGTATCTCCGCTCCTGCATTGGCTCGCGGTGCAGTTATTCCTCCCAATAAAGAATTTCTTGCCGTGCTTGGCGACCAGAAGAGCGGAACGAACATTGAAACGCCACTTGCAACGATGGTTGACGCATTCAAACAGGCTATGGCGGAATCCGGCGGCACGACTACGGTCGTTATCCAGCTCGACGGCAAGGAGATCGCCCGCAGCACCGTGAAGAACATTAACAACATGACGCGCGCGGCGGGCAAGCCCGTGCTGCTGTACTAAGGAGGTTGGCATGGATATCCTTATTATCAACGGCACGGACTACTCGTCCGTAATCGCAACTAAGGGGTATGGGTGGAGCAGAAACGATCTTGACAGCGACAAGACCACCCGTACCAAAGATGGCAAGATGCGCCGCGACAAGATCACCACCAAGCGGAAACTGAGCTATACAACGCGCTCTATGCCTCGCGATAATCTGGCAAAGCTCGATGATGACCTCAATAAGACAACGTGCACGGTCAAGTATCTTGACTTGCATGGCGTGAGAACAAGCACGTTTTACTGCTCGTCGATGGAATGCACGCTTGAAGAAGCGGCGGACGACAATGAGGTGTGGGGCGGCGCGACGTTTAACCTGATCGAGGTGTGATATGGGGCAGACAACAAGTGCGCTGTGGCGCGAGCTGCTTCACAAGCCCGGCACAGAACGAGAGCACAAATTTGACGTTGCGGGCACGGAATATGGCAAAGATGCGGAAGTGTCGCATTCTGTCGAATCGCAGTTGTTTGAAGAATTCGGCATTGGAAACGCCTGTTGCGCAACATTAAAACTGGCACTGTATGCGGACAACGTACCGCGCGCCGCGACGATCAAGCGTTATCTCAGGCTTGTTAATGGCAGTCAGGCGACAGACTGGATCCCAAAAGGCGTGTTTTTTACCAACCGCCGTTCCTGCGATGGAGATTATTGGGAACTCGAAGCATACGACGCTATGAGAAAGGCTGACGTTGTGTGGGAACCCGACCAGTCGCTTAACTTCCCGATGACTATGCCTGACGCTGTAAACATCTTTTGCCAGTTGATGGGCGTGGAGCTTGACAGCCGAACAGTGCTCAACAGCTCATACACCATCGACTATCCTGCAAACGACTACACTATCCGCAATGAGCTATGTTTTATCGCAGCGGCGCACGGCGGGAACTGGATTATGACCGATGCAGGGAAACTATTGCTTATTCCTCTGTTGTCTATGCCTGCTGAGACGAACTATCTTATTACAGAAGCGGGCAACGCTATTACGTTTGGAGGGGTGAGGATTCTTGTCTGATAAATATTACGTCGGCGGCGACATTATAAGCTTTGCCGACAATGGCAAGTACAAGCCTATCTCCCGCGTGACGCTGCTTGTGGACGATGAGAACAGCTTGACGGCGGGCGATGATACCGGCATGGAGGTCATTGCAAGTTGCCCTCACGCTACGCAGCCAATGGTAAATGCTTTGCTGCAAACCATGAAAGGCTACCAGTATCAGGCGTACAAAGCAGGCGCAGCAAACATCGATCCAGCGGCAGAGCTGGGCGACGGCGTGACGGTTGGTGGCATTTATTCGCCGCTGTCTAAACTCTCTGATGATGGGCGCGGATACGCGGGTATTTCTTCCCCCGGAGAAGCAGAGATGGAAGACGAATATCCGGCCGGGGGGTACATTGCACAGGAATTCAACCGTAAGATTGCCGAAACACGCTCAATTATTACCAAGACCAGCGAGGAGATCATGCTCAAGGTCGAGGGCATCGACGGCAAGTACACTGAGGTCAAAACCACACTGGACGGCCTGACGGTGACGGACGCGAGCGGCACGACCAAAATCAACGGCAGCAGCATCAAGACGGACAATCTGTACGTCGCTGCGGCGAACATTACCGGTACGCTGACGGCTGACCAAATCCAGACCGGCAGCATCCGCGTCGGCGATCTCAAAGACGGCTCGAACTACGCTACGAAGACCTACGTCGACAACAACGCGGGTCTGAGCCAAAACGAAGTTGACAGCCGAATTGAGACGTACATCGACGAGACCTCTATCACGGCGGAAAAGCTGCGCGGACGCTACGTCCAGCTTTTGGCGAGCAGCGACAGGCAAGTCGGTCAGCTTGGCATTGAGTACACGACGACCGGCTACGGCGTGAGCATTAAGACCGACTATGGCGGCATCCAGCTTATCGCGGGCGGCAATGTGTATCTCGCGGCAAACAGTGACAATGGCGGATTCGTTACCGTTTCCGACAGCTACGTGTCGCTCGGTGGTGGCAAGCTGATAATCGGCTCGAAAATGTACGGGCCGAGCTTGCCGTCTAATCCTCAGTACGGTCAACTGTTCTTCCTCAAAAAGTAAGGCGGTGGGCTTATGGCAACATTAAGGGTCTCCGTCAATGTGACAGGACCGACTACCGCAACACTGACGGCGTCCTTTTCGGGTGGCTCAGAATCTTATCAATATGCGCGTGCGCTGGCAATCTCTGGTATCTATGATTATACGTTTTACGAGGAATCCGCTGAGACGAGCGGCGGCAGCAACACGTGGGAAGTAGAGCTAACCGACCTTGACCCCGATACCACATACCGTTGGACGGTAGAGCTGTGCTCGTGGACTGAATCCGGCTGGACGGTTGTGGACGGCTACAAAAAGACCGGCTCGTTTACGACAGAGGGCGGCTCGGATGACCCAACGGCCTACGTTAACAATGAAGCATACACGCCTTACATCTATACCGGCTCATGGGACATCTACGAACCGAACTGGTATACGGGCGCATGGAATTCCGGCTAAAGGAGCGTAATATGAACGACATCAAACAGAAGATCAACCACGCACATGCATTGCTCGCCGGTGTGCAGATTTCGGGAGCCTACGCTAAGCTATTCGGCGCGGCGATGCAGGAGATTGAGGACGCATACGCGGGCGTGGAAAGAGCCGAGCGCGAGCTTATCACGCTGAGAAATCAGGTCGCGGAGGCCGAGAAAGCGAAGAAAGCCAAGAAAGTGAAAGCGAAAGAAGCTGACACCGCAAAAGCGCCCGAAGAAAGCGAGGTAGCCGATGGCTGATAAAAGAATTGATGATCTTATTCAAGCAACACAAATCACCAAGGATGACCTCTTTGTCCTTCAACAGGCTGGAAAAGCCAAGAAGCTCCCCGGTGAGATTCTGCTGGATTTTGTTACCCTAAGTGTTGTTACTGTTACCGTCTCGACGCTTCCTCCGGGGAACGATGCTACGGCAACCTATGACAAGAATACTGGTACACTGGCACTTGGCATTCCTCAGGGTGCTACTGGTAACAAGGGTGATAAGGGCAATACTGGACCAGCTAATAAGCTGAGTATCGGTACTGTTAGCTCTGGCAAGGTTGCGAGTGCGACCATTACCGGCGAAGCCCCGAATCAGGTTCTAAACCTTGTGCTCGAAAAGGGTGAACAAGGCGAACAGGGTAAGCAGGGTAAGCAGGGTGAACAGGGTAAGCAGGGTATTCAAGGTGAAACTGGTCCACAGGGCAATCCCGGCGCTGACGCTCCTACTATCACTGGTATCACCATTCGCCAGACTGATTACCACATGATTGTCACTCTGTCGGATGGCACGAGCTACGACGCGGGCTATTGTCGAGGTGCTTCCGGCGCTGGTACGGGCGATATGCTGGCTGCGGTCTATGACCCTCAAGGCAAGCATCAGGATATCTTTGCATACATCGACGAGGCTATCAAAGGTGTAAGCATTACGACCGACGCAACGCCTACACAGGGCAGCACGAAGCCCGTACAGTCGGGCGGCGTGTACTCGGCGCTCGCGGAAAAGCTCGACAAGACCGGCAATGGTTCTGACGTTACTGCTGCATTTACGGCCGCTTCATCCCGTGTCAACATCGCAACTGGTGAGAAGCTGTCGGTACTGCTCGGTAAAATTGCTAAATGGTTTGGCGACCTCAAAGCTCTTGCATTCAAAGACAAAGTTGCTAAGACCGACCTTGCAGATGATGTGCAGACATCACTCGGCAAGGCAGACAGTGCATTGCAGATTGCTCCGGTCACGTCGGTTAATGGTAAAACGGGCGCGGTGACGGTAAGCGTGCCGACTGTCCCCTCCACGACGAAGCCGATCAAGGGCAATGGCTCGGGCGGGCTGGTGGCGGCGGTGGCGGAGACGGATTTTGCCTCGCCTGTCTTCTCCCGCAAGGTGACGCTGACCACGGCGGGGTGGAACAGCAGCACCAAGCAGCAGAGCGTGACGGTCTCCGGCGTGCTGGCCGACACGACAAAGCAGTGCATCTATCCCGCGCCGGTCGACACGAGCTATGACAGCGCGTGGAACAGCTGCGGCGTGCTGTGCGTGGCGCAGGCAGCGAACAGCCTGACGTTCCAGTGCAGCGAGATTCCGACGAGCAACATCGAGGTCTATGTGACGGTCATCACACTGAGCTATAAGGGGTGAGCGGGATGATCTTTAACAGGCCGAGAGTGGGGAAAGAAAAAACGTATACCGTCACTTTAAGCGGAACACTTGGATTTTCGGACTGTGCTGTGTACGTTGACGATGTAAGGCGCACAACTGCCGGAACGGTGCTAAATGCAAAGAAAATTAAGATTATTTACCAGTCCACTGCATCAGGTCAAAACTACAGTAAGATTACCCTTAACGGAGAAGTTGTCAGCACGGCAGGAACGGTAAAAAAGACTTACCAACTTGATTTAACCGCAAACTGTGCAGTTAATGTAGTGCGCAATGGTAGCGGCGGAATGTGGACGTTTGACATCGCAATCACCATGCCAGCATAAGAAAGGAGCAACACATGAACCTTATCGAAAAAGCCCTCAGATATATATATATATATATATTCTGACCCACTCGAAAGCGGGGTTGGAGTATGATCTTCAATCCCGTGAGGTATGGAGGCGGAAACGCAGTGAAGCAAGCAGAAGTAAAATTTGCGCACAGACAGGGCTCAAAATTTTCTGCGAAATATTCCAAGAATCAGGAGTATGTGAATTTTTCGAAAAGTTACACCGAGAAAGCAGTGACCGATCTCGTAGACGTTGGAACGATAATTGTTTCAGATTCCAACACAACGGTGACGGTGGAGTCCGGCGGAAAACTTATGACAATAGCAACAAATCAGTATTTCTTATCGGCCAACGCCTGACCTCTAAGGAGGTGGCGGCATGATTTTCAATCCGGGGCTCGTGCCGCAGAGCGGTGGCGGCGGTGGCTGCGCTTCTGGGACATACGTTGGCAACGGTGCCTATTCCAGAACATTTACATTCCCGTTCGAACCGAGTTGCGTAATCCTTTTAGGAACAAGTTCTTCAACTTTCGTTCGGACAACAATCCTCAATACAAGCACCTACTATACAGGGATGCGCGAAAAGATCACAGGCAACTCGATTTCGGGAAACTCAATTGATGCAAGATTTAATGGGAACTCAATTACGCTGAAAGGGGACCCAATATCGGATATCAATAGCAAAAATACAACTTATGTTTGGATCGCGTTTTCAAAGGCATCGCAAATTTAACAAAGGAGGCCAACATGGCAGAATTTATCAAAGTCAACGGGCAGGAGTACCCTGCCACGTGCATTTACAACTACAAAGACCGCAACTGGGACATGCGCGAGACGCAGACGGTGCATCTCACCATGCCTTACGCGCAGGCGGCGGCGCTGCTGACCACCGGCACGCCGTGGAGCAACGTCTTCCTCGAAACGGTGGACGTGCTGGACGAGAACGGCATGCTGACTGGCCAGACGGAAGAGGTCGTCAACGAGTACGACAACAGCGCGTACAGCCTCAGCGGCGACATCACTGACCACCGCGACGGCACGGTATCTATCAAGATGGGCAAGCCCACGGAAACCGAAACGCTGAGAGCGCAGCTCGCCGAAATTGAGGAGGCATACGATGCAAACTGAGAAGCTGACCGCCATCAAGGGCGCAATCAAGGACGGCAAAATGGTGCAGGCCGCGGGCGGCATCGCCGTGACGCAGGAGCAGAGCGACAAGCTGGGCTACGATTGGAAGGTCTACACGGTCAACGACGTGGCCGTGCGCAAGGAGTACGTCGCGCAGGAGAACCCGACCGGCACGAAGGACAACCCCATCGAGTACGCCGAGGGCGTGCCGCTCATCAACAACGCCTATTACCGCAAGGACGGGAAGATCTACGTCTGGATGGGCGAGTGGGTAGAGTGGGAATAAGACGGAGAAAGGGAGCGGGATATGGATAATGCAAAGCACTACGATGACGCGGCGATCGCGCTCATCGAAAGCCGCTGCAAGAGCAACACGCACCGCATCAATGAGCTGACCGAGCATCAGGTGGTGCTTGACCGGCTCGTGACCTCGGTCGAGGTGCTGGCCACGAAGCAGGAGACGGTCGAGGGCGACGTGAAAGAGATCAAAGAGGACGTGAAGACCATGACCGGCAAGGCGGGGAAACGCTGGGACAGTCTGGTCGACAAGGCTCTCGCCGTGCTTGCGGGGGCGTTCATCGCGTGGCTGCTGTCGGGAGGTGTGGCGTGAAAAAACTCCGAAAGCGGGACAAGTACCTCATCGCAGCGGTGGTGAACCTCTGCTGGTACTGCGTCGCGGCGCTGATTCTCACGGCCTTTGACAAGGCCGTGCCGGACAGCCTGACGGTGGCATGGTTCGCCGCATGGACGGCAGAGCTTGCGCTGCTGGCAGGAATTAAGATCAAAGGAAAGGACGAATAACAATGAACGAAAAAATCCTCAAGCGTATCGCAAACCTCATGAGCGTCAAGAGCATCGTGACGCTGGTGCTGACAGGTGTTTTTGCGTACATGGCGGTGACGGGCAACATCTCGCAGGACTTTATGACGATCTATGCGGTCATCATCGCGTTCTACTTCGGCACGCAGAGCCAGAAGACGCAGGACGTGATCGACAGCAAGGGTGACGGCGATGTATCATAGTAGGGACATTGCCGACCTGCGGGCGGACGTACGCGCAAACTGCGTCATCTTTCTCGACCTCTGCAAGGAGGCGGGCTTGCCGGTGCTTGTTACCGAGACGGTAAGAGATGACGAGTATCAGCGCTATCTTGCCGCAAACGGCTACGCGGCAAAGACCGCGACGCGCCCGACGTTCCACGGCGTCAAGGCTGGGCTGGCGTTCGACATCTGCAAAAACGTCAAGGGGCATGAATACGACGATGCGTCGTTTTTCGCCCGCTGCGGGCAGATCGGCAAGCAGGTCGGTTTTTCGTGGGGCGGCGACTGGAAGAAATTCCCCGACCGGCCGCATTTCCAGTGGGACGACCATATGCGATACACAGGGAGCATGATCTTGGCGGGCAAGTATCCGCCGGAAATGGAGGAATACATGGACCAGGCAACGTTTAACAAGATGATGGACAGCTACCTTGCGCAGCTGCGCACGAAGCCCGTCTCTACGTGGGCGGCGAAAGACTGGGCGGCGGCAAAGGCTGCGGGCATCACGGACGGCAGCGCCCCGCAGGGGCTTATCACGCGGCAGGAAGTCGTGACGATGATCCAGAGAGCGACAAAATAACGTGTCCTAATCGGGCACAGAAAGGAGCGGGCGGCGAAAGCCCACGCGCAAGCGCCTCTGCAAGCCCTACACGGGCATGGACAGTCAGCACAGGTCAATCCGCGCGCAATTATCCTCTATGGCCCCCAAGCGGGCCGTGGCGTATATCTTATCGTTTGAGCTGCCCGAGGACGAGGCGGCGTGCATCATTGAGTGCGACGTGCGGCGTAAGAGTTACGCGCAAGTGTGCGATGCGCTGCACCTGTCGCCGGAGGCAGTCAACCGCTGCCGCAGGCGGGCATACAAAAAAATCGCAGATGGACAAAGAGAGCACCGATGTTAATCGGTGCTCTCTTTTCGTTTTTTCTTGTTGCAGTGCTTTTCCAGGTATTCCCTGGCGCATTCTGCGAGGTAACTGCATTTCCATCCTTCGGCGGTATTCAGGCCGCAATTTCCGCAGTCACGGCATTTTCTAAATTCTTCGAGGATCGCTTCTGCTTGGGTTTCGCTTGCAATAAAAAAGCTGCTCATTTGATCCACTCCCTTGTTACAACAAAGATTTTGCATCTACGCCGAGCACGTCGGCAATGGCAATCAAGTTCCTGGCCGTCAAATTCCCAGCGTCGGATTCTCCCAGCTCCACGCGCTGGATCTGGCGGATATTTACGCCGGATTTATCGGCGAGGCTGGTCTGCGTCATGTCTGCCATGCGGCGGGACCACTCAAGCTTGGTAATGGGACGGTTGTGGCAGTCGCGCCCGCAGTTGACCAAGGAGCAGACGGTGCAATCGCCGTCTTCTCGCTGGCAGTCAGCATATTTCCTGCGCATCAGTTGCCCTCCCTCAGAGTTTGATTTCCGGCGCGTAGTAAAGCATCTCGCACTCCCGGTATTTCGCGCCGACGGGTTTCCTGACAATGGCGGTCGTTTCTTCTCCGGTTGCCCGCTTGATGAGCGCGTAGCCGTAAAAATAACCGTCTTCCACAAAGTTTTCGCCGGGGGCCTGTTCCAATTTCCGGATCAATTCCTCTTTCTCCATTGTTCTTTCCTCCTTATTTTAAATAGCGATTGGTCTGGGAAACCACAGCCATGCCAACCTTGCCCGGGGTGTCGTTAAAATTCACGAAGCGAAGTACGTCAATCAACTTGCCGGCATATTCTACGGAGTTAATGCGGCCGATCTGGAAGTCAATTCCCTTGTTCCACATTTCGATGTTTGCCTTACCGGGGCCACTGGGGTTCTCTCTCATCCACTCTAATGCGGCGATGGACTTCGCTTTTAGTTCTTCGGCCCACGCAATCTGTTTCTCAGTACCCTTCATAGTTCGCTCCTCCTTGGGTTTCCCCTCTCTTTATGCTCTTATTATACGCTAATATTAGCGTAATGTCAAGGGATTTTTGAAATATTTTTTGACCAAACAATGACCAAACTGCGGCTAAATGCAAATGGCAGTTTGCGATACCATAGACGTAACAAAGGAGGTGCGGCGATGTACGACCGACTTTTAGCTGTGGGATTTACCGAGCAGATGGCAATGGACATTTTGACGCTGTTCCCCGACCCTGACGAGCTGAGACAGTACGTTTATTTTGCCGAGCTATTCCACGTCTGCCGAGAAAGGACGGAGTGATATGCCTTATCCGTATTATCAGACCCCGTATCAGCCGATGGGCTACGGGTACAACAACTATGCCCCTGTAAGCGCGCAGAGCGCCGCAGGAGCGCAGCAGATATACAGCGGTCAAATTACCCGCGTGAATGGGAGAAACGGTGCAGACGCGCTCAGGCTCGCGCCGAACAGCTCCGTTTTGCTGATGGACGAGAACGACCCGATCGTATGGCTCAAAGTGACGGATGGCGCGGGATATGCAACGGTCACGCCGTACAGCATCGCGCCGTATCAGGCGGCGGCTCCGGTTGACGTTAACAGTCTTGAGGAACGTGTAAAGAGATTGGAGGAAAAGCTCAATGCCAAATCCGATGATGCAAATGTTGATGGGCGGCGGAAACAGAAGGCCGAATAATCCCCTTGCAATGATGGCGGAATTCCGGAAGTTTGCAGCGGGCATGACGCCGCAGAAAGCACAGCAGGAGATCGAGCAGCTTTTGGCGTCAGGAAAAATGTCGCAGGAGCAATTTCAGCAGCTCCAACAGCAGGCAAAGGACTTTATTCAATTCCTGAAATAAGCCGGGTCGACACGGTTTATTGATAAATTATTTTGAAAGGAGTGTTCCACATAGATAATTATTCTCTTTCCGATCTCGCGGCAGTGACCCGCGATAACGACGGCAACGGCTGGGGCTCCGGTTGGTTCCTCATCGTTGTGCTGTTCCTGTTCATGTTTGGTTTCGGCGGAAACGGCTGGAACCGTCAGGGCGAATTTGGCCAGTATGCCACGGCTGCGAGCCAGCAGGAAATCCTGTTTGGCCAGCAGTTCGGCCAGATCAACGACCGCCTGACTAACATCGGCAATGGCATCTGCAATCTCGGCTATGAGATGCAGGGCAACATCGGTCAGCTCGGCAAGGAGGTCGCGCTTGCGCAGGCAGGCACCAACACCACCATTATGCAGACCGGCAACAGCATCCAGAGCCAGCTTGCGTCTTGCTGCTGCGAGCAGCGCCTTGCGACGGCCAATCTGTCCGCGCAGATGGATCGTCAGACCTGCGACATCACCACGGCTATCCACGCCGAGGGCGAGGCTACTCGCGCGCTGATGCAGGCCAACGAGATGCAGGCTCTCCGCGACAAGGTGGCAAGCCTTGAAATGGACAACCGTATGTGTGGCGTTGTCCGCTATCCCAGCGGGCTGACATACAATGCAGGTAGTTCCCCCTTCTGTGGCTGCAATAGCGGCTGCAACGGCAATATCTGAGCAACTATTTCCAAACCGGAAACAGTTCAGGCCCTCTTTGGCCGGGTAAATGGGCGAGGGCTTATCCCCTCGCCCTTATATTTTGAAAGGAGACTTTACCATGTCTTGTAAATCCGCTCTTTACACTGCCATGCAGACGCCGACTGCGGTTGCCGTCGATGGCGTTATCCCCCTTGGCAGCCTGATCCGTCGCTACGGCTGCGATATCACGCTTAACGGCAATGCCGTCAACATCGTCGGCAAGGGCTATTACGACGTTGACGCGTCTATCACCGTCGCGCCGACGGCAGCAGGCACAATCACGGCGACGCTTTATAAGGACGGCGTTGCCGTTCCCGGCGCTACCGCTTCTGCTGCGGGCGCTGTCGGTGCTCCTGTCGTGCTGGCATTCCCCGCGCTGGTGCGTCAGGCGTGCTGCGCGTCCGGCGCTGCGCTGACGCTGGTGCTGACCGGCGCGGCATCGACCGTCAGCAACGTTGCCCTGCGCGTGCAGCGCATTTGATATGCAACCGGACGAGCAAGGGCTTGAATTTCTTGATATCCTGACGGTCTTATCGTTTGTGCTGCAGCTGCAAAACCAGTCAAAAATATTTGGGTTGCAAGAAGTGCAGAACGACAATAACCGCGTGGCACAAGAGATACACAAGCACCTTGAATCGCAGGACGAAAAAATAGACCGAATATTGGAGGTGTTAGCCCATGAAACTAATTGAAAAACTATCCGAGATGATCGAAGAAGAGATCGAAGATGCTGAGAAGTACGCCAAGTGCGCGCTGAAGTACAAGGATACCGACAGCGCTCTTGCAAAGACTTTTTACGACCTGTCGACCGACGAGATGCGGCACATGAATCTGCTGCACGATGAGGTCGCGCGCATCATCACCCAGTACCGCAAGGAGAACGGCGAGCCGCCTACCGCGATGCTGGCTGTATATGACTATCTGCACGGAAAGCAGATCGAAAAAGCGAAAGAGGTCAAAGACTATCAGGCAATGTATCGCGGGTGACGCCCATGATCGACTTTGACGAGATCGAGAAAGAGATCATCAACATGGAAGCAAACCGCGACACGTCTTATGCCACGATGGAGAGATTAGCCCCTCTCTATGCCGCTATGACCTACAAGCGGCTTTGTGCCAATCCAGAAGTGTACGAGCCGCAGGCCGTGTCTGCGGTTGGAGACAGCGCATTTTTGCTTGCCGTCAGCGGCATGGACAGCGTCAAGGCGTGGGAGATTATGGACGAGCTGATGGACAGTTTAAAAATTGTAAACGAGCGCGTCTATAATAGCGTCATGCGAAAACTCGGTAGCGAGTAAAATGCTTTGAATATTCACGCATACGCAAATCTATAGGTGAATTTTATGGCTAACAAATGGCTAACAAAAGCCTAAAAAACGCTGTAAAATAAAGGGATTTTGCTCCCCTGCTAAGGGAGTAGGACGTGTAAAAAGCGTCGCGGAGGTTCAAATCCTCTCTTCCGCGCCA
>ERZ1026780.397-NODE-397-length-35819-cov-12.256906_pt1 | contig 35819 bp, 38 predicted proteins | sample MGYA00380126_ERZ1026780 | MGnify/ENA primary metagenome ERZ1026780 (study PRJEB33269, sample SAMEA4719762) | human gut metagenome | biome: human-associated habitat; feature: organic feature; material: feces | place: Cameroon | collected 2013-10 ... | reverse complement strand
TGTCAATAGTTTTTTATAATTTTCTTCAAAATTTTTACCGCTGAATATAAATTATTTTCAAAAACCTCTTTACAAAACCGAAATTTTGTGATAGAATATACTTGCAATAATATAATATGAAATAAGCAGGCGGAATATTTCTGTAATCGGAGGTTTTTTGATATGGAATGGCTTGAGAGCATAAAGAAAATAAAAAAGGAAAGAAAGCTTACGAACGAAAGTCTCTCGGAGCTCTCGGGGATATCGCTCGGCACTCTCAATAAGTTGCTCTCGGGCGCGACGACCGACCCGAAACTCTCTACTCTGACAGCGCTTTCGGGCGCGTTTTCCTGCTCGCTGGACGAGCTTCTCGGCTCAGCTTCATACAGTGGCGGCGCTTCCCTGCCCGATATCATGCGCAAATATTCCGAGCTCGATGCGAGCGGCAAGGAGACCGCCGACTATATTATAAATAAGGAATACAGCCGCCTGCAAAAGGCAAAAGAGACCGCGGCGAAACGCGATTCCGAGCAGCAGAAGAGCGACATCCTCGAGGCGGCGCGCAAAATACGCACTCTCCGCCTCTATTCCACAGCCGCCTCCGCCGGCACGGGCTCCTACCTTGCCGACAGCGACTACACGAATATTTCCGTATACAGCAACCCGACAACGGACATGGCAGATTTCGCGATTAAGGTTCGCGGAAACAGCATGATGCCCAAATACAGCGACGGCGATATCCTCCTCGTTTCCGACCGAAAGAATATCGAAATAGGTGAACTCGGCATCTTCGCCGTGGACGGCGAAAGCTACTTCAAGCAGTACGGCGGGAACAGGCTCATCTCACTCAATCCCGACTACAGCGACATTCCCCTTGACACCGCCGTCAGCGTCACATGCTTCGGCAAGGTCATCGGCAAGCTGAAAAAATGACATATCTCGATTATTTCGACCCCGCCTCCGAGCGCGACGAGGCGGAATATGTGCTTTCCTTTAATTATAAGGTGGAAATGACCTGCTTTGCCGAAAGCGTCTATCCTTTCAAGATTTTCCCCGAAAAATATTTTTCCCATGCGGAATTTGCGCCGATAACCGTTTTTTACGGCGGAAACGGCTCGGGAAAATCGACATTTCTCAATATCGTGGCGGAAAAACTGGGGCTTATCCGAAAAGCGCCTTTTAACCGCACGCCGTATTTTGAGGAGTATCTCTCATACTGCAGATACGGGCTGACGCGCAGCTACCTGCCGAGCGAAAGCCGCATCATAACAAGCGACGAGGTTTTCGATTTTCTGCTCGACATGCGCGCGATAAACGACGGCGTGGACAGGCGCCGCGAGGAGATTTTCAGCGAATACGAAAAGCTGAACGACCCGAATGAGCCGCCCTTTCTCATGCGCGATTTATCGGAATACGATGAGCTTCGCCGCCACAACGAGGCGCGTCACACGACAAAAAACAAGTATACCAAGCGCCGCCTGCCGCAGAATGTGACCGAAAAATCCAACGGGGAAAGCGCATTCCGCTATTTTACAAGCGAGATAAAGGAAGATGCGCTCTATCTTCTCGACGAGCCGGAAAACAGCCTTTCTGCCGAATATCAGCTTGAGCTTGCGCGGTTTCTCGAGGATTCGGCGCGGTTTTACGGCTGTCAGTTCATCATCGCGACGCACAGCCCTTTCATTCTCTCGATGAAAGGCGCGAAAATATACGACCTTGATGCCCGTCCCGTTTGCGAAAAGCGCTGGACAGAGCTTCCGAATGTGCGCGTCTACCGCGACTTTTTCCGCTCGCACGATGATGAATTCAAATAACGGAAATACCGATATAAAAAAGTCCCTCTTTTCAGGTGCCATTCATCTGAAAAGAGGGTTTTTGCGCTGATTTCATCACTCGAAAATCTGCTTCTTTTTGCCCTTTGAGTTGCGCGGCCATTCGCGGATACGCGTGACATATTCCAGATTGACCGCCTCTGTGCCGTCTTTCTTTTCCACAACAATACCGCCGTCCGTTACCTCTTTGACGGTACCTTTTATAACCGAATCCGTACCTGTCACCGTATAGATAATGCACTCTTTTCCGATAAACTGCTTTGCCAATTCCTTCATAGCGTTATTCTCCTTGTTATATTTTTTGTTTTTAATATGTTTTATCACCGCCAGCCTTTTTTGCCGATTTATCCAAGGGATAATCACAACAAAAATAAGGATAAGCACCGCAATATAACTGCCGTTCATTTTCTCCTCCAATTACCTCGGATTTCTCAGGAAATTTTGTTTCCCGCTTTCGAATATTTCATCGCTTCGATGCAATATACCGACGAATTTACAATCCAGACAAGACACACGGCAAGCGATGGCAAAAAGCCGATATTGAAAACCAAAGCGCAGATTGTAAGCACACCTGCCGAGATTGCGCACACCTTATTTGTCGCGGAATATGCTTTGAATGCGCATTTTCCTATCATGATTTTCTCGGCTTCATCGCAGGTGTCCATCCATTTCTTTGAGAATTTCGCATCATAAAAAGAAGCCTTTTTCTCCGGATTCATTCTCTTTGCGAAGTCCACGCATTTCTGTCCGATAATCATCATTTCAATTATAACGGCAAAAACAGAAGCTACCGCAACAAAGAAAAGCGCCGTAGTTTTCGTGCTTTCGAATATCTTAAAGCCCTTTGAATATGATGCCGCCATAAGAAAATCGGAAACAATAAGCGCCGAGCCGGAAATCCATCCGACAAGTGAAATTTTTCTGTCGATTATCCCGTAGACATCTTCGTCCTCTCCGTCCCATGAGTCAATCATCCTTTTTACCCTTCGTTGGATTGAGCCGCAGACTATCGGCATGATGACAGCTATCGCGAGCATAAGCCATGGTGCAATATACGCGCCGAAAAATTCGCCTGCGCTTTTTATTCCGCCTGTCAGCCTGTCAAGCCCGTATCTCACAGAGAGATACCCTGCCGCGCCGCCGACCAGCATGAATACCGTCATAGACAGAATAAACTTCGGCAGAGCCTTGCGGTTTGCCTGCCTGATTTCATCATTTTTCATTTTCCGTTTCCTCCTGCAGGTAAAAAATTTCCTCCACAGTGACGCCGCATATTCTGGCAATCGTCAGAGCAAGTGTGACGGACGGCGAATAGTCGCCCCTCTCTATCAGGCTGATTGTCTGCCTCGATACGCCGCACAGGCATCCCATCTCCTGTTGATTGACATTCAGTGCGGCTCTGCGTTCCTTTAGTCGATTTCGCAGTATCATAAACACCTCCGATGACATAAATACTTGTCTAAATGACAAATATCTTTGTCATTTTCAATTATACTACCACTATTTTCCTTTGTCAATAGCATTTTAAAAATTTTTCGCGCAAAGTGACATCATATAATAAAAACCCTCTTTTCGGGTGCTGTGCACCCGAAAAGAGGGATTCTGCGGTTCTGCAAAACGCCGCTTTTATCAATGGGTTTTATCGTACAATACAAATCCGGCAAGAATCTGCGCGAGAGAAATGACTGCCGCTACCGCGATAGGAATGATGCCGAGGGGATTTTTATATTTCGAAATGAGTATAGCGCCCCATAGCGCAAGCGCCGCTACGCCAAGCAAAACCGCAATTGCAATAAGCGTTGCGATTACTTTATATTTTTTGTTGCCTTTCTTTGCCTTTGGTACGATGAGAAACATCAGCTGCATATATATTTCCAGTAAAAATTCGGCAAAAAATTCCATATCCGCTTCCCTCCCGTCACAGCATCAGTAGTTATCATTTTTATTATATCACCGTGATTTTGCTTTGACAATAGCCTTTTTCTAATACGATAAATTTTTTCCGCGCGATGATAACAGATTTATACAGCAATATGTCGATAGCTATTGACAAGCGCCCCTTTTTTATGGTATATTTATCTCGCATGTTTTGCAAAATTCTCTCTCGGAGGAACAGATGGAAATCAAGGAATACATGAAACAGCTGGGTAATGTACGCCCGAGCGAAAATCAACTGCGCTGGTTTGATATGGAAATGTACGCATTCATCCATTTCAGCCCGAATACATACACTGGAAAAGAATGGGGCGACGGCACGGAAGACCCTGCCATATTCAATCCCACCGAGCTTGACTGCGAGGGTTGGGCACGCGCCATCAAGGCGGCTGGACTCAAAGGTGCCATCATCACCGCCAAGCATCACGACGGTTTCTGCCTCTGGCAGACAAAAACCACCGAGCATTCCATAAAAAATTCCCCTTACAAAAACGGCAAGGGCGATATTGTGCGTGAGCTTTCCGATGCCTGCCGCAAGGTCGGAATAAAATTCGGCTTTTACCTCTCGCCGTGGGACAGAAATTCAGAGTACTACGGCACGGATAAATACAATGATTTCTTCAAGGCACAGCTGACAGAGCTGCTGACAGGCTACGGCGAGGTTTTCGAGGTCTGGTTTGACGAGGCAAACGGCGAAACGGCGACAGGCAAGCGTCAGGACTACGATTTCGACGGCTATTTCGAGCTTATCCGCAAATATCAGCCGAACGCCGTCATATACAACGATCACAGCCCCGATGTGCGATGGATAGGAAACGAAAGCGGTTCCCGCCGCCATGCGGAATGGGCGGTTGTTCCCTATGAGCTTTGCCACAGGCTTCAGGCGGCACCGCAGACAGCTTCTCCCGTCCCCGGGACAATGCAGTATATTTTCAATACCTACGGCACGATAGGCGATTTCGAATCCATGATTTATTCGCGCAAGCCCGTTTTTGCGCCCGCCGAGGTCGATACCTCAATCCGTCCGGGCTGGTTCTATCATCCCTCGGAGTGCGCCCGCCCGCTTGAGCGCCTGAAGCAGGTTTATCTCAATTCCGTCGGCAACAATACCTGCCTGAATCTGAATATTCCGCCGATGCCGAACGGTAAATTTGACGAAAACGATGTCGCGCGCCTGCTCGAATTCGGAAACTGGATAAAAACAACATTTTCCGATGAAAAAGATCTCTTTCCGAAAGCCGATGTCAAGGAGGTTCCGACCTCTGAGACGCAGAAATATTATGATATAACCTTTGACGGCGTGAAGAAAATCTCATATGTCGAGCTTTGCGAGGATATTGCATACGGTCAGCGCGTCTCAAGCTTCTCTCTCTCCGCAAAGAATATCAAAAATGTTTTCTTCCGTTTTACCGATGATACGACAATAGGTCACAAGAAGATATGCCCTGTCGGCAAGGAAACGGACAGCATACGAATTTATATCACAGGCTCACGCGATGTTCCGCTGATAAAGAGCATACGAATTTTTGAGGAATAAAAAATGACTGTAACAAAAGATATCGGGCTGAAACCCGAAAAACAGACGATGACCGTCGGCAATCCCGTGTATCTCGATGCGGCGAAAGCACCGTTTTCTATGCACGGACTGTGCGAGCCGTACAGGCGCGTACCGGAAGATGTGGCTAAAAATACGAGCCGTGATCTCGAAAATCTCGGTGCCATGACGGCAGGCGGAAGAATCCGCTTCAAAACAGATTCGGATTATATCATCGTGCAGGCAAATATCACAGCCGCCGATACATTCGGTCAGCCGCAGTCGTCCATGCTTGCAAAGCACGGCTTCAATTTCTATGTGAAAGAGGGCGGCGTGCAGAAATTCGGCGGAATCTTCTTCACATATCAGGGCGGCGACTGCACGGGTTTTGCCGAGGGGCGCGTGCGCCTCAAGCCGGGCATGAAAGAAATAACGCTCTATCTTCCTCTTTTTGCAAAGATAGACAGGCTTTATATCGCTCTGCGCGAGGGCTCGGAAATCCTCCCTCCCGATGATTATAAATACAAGAAGCCCGTCGTTTTCTACGGTTCTTCCATAGTACACGGTGTGGGCGCAACGCTTGCAAGCGGCGCATATCCCGCCGTGGTATCGAGAATGCTCGATTGCGATTTTGTCAGCCTCGGTTTCGCGGGTGCGGCAAGAGGCGAAGAAGCCATGATAAACTATATCGCGGGGCTTGATATGAGCGTGCTTGTATATGATTATGACCACAACGCGCCGACTTTCGAGCATCTCGAAAAGACGCATTATGCGGGCTATAAGCGCATACGCGAGGCACAACCCGACCTGCCGATAATTTTCGCCACAAAGGTTGATTACAGACCCGATGTCGCGGGCAACGAGCCGCGGCGCCGACTGATTTTTGATAATTACAGCCGTGCGCTTGCCGAGGGTGATAAAAACATCCGTCTCGTGGACGGCGCGGCGATATTCCCGCCCGAAATACGCGAGGAATGCACCGCCGATAATTGCCATCCGAACGGCATGGGCTACTTCTATATGGCAAAAGCCATAGGCGAAAAAGTAAAAGAATTTCTGAAATAAACCGAACCCCTCCCTGCACAGTGTGCGGGGAGGGGTTGCTATTTTTATGCATTAAACGACGGGAAATATTTTCTTATATCAAATAATGATTCTTCATTATATTGAACCGATATAAAAGACTCTTCTGCTTTTATATCATCGCATTTTTTTGCTTTATCATCCAATATTTCTTTTGAAAAATATATTATCTTATCGCTGTCATTGCCAGATAATAGTGATATAATTATCTCGACAATTATACCATAAGCAATGTCTTTCTGAAGCTTATTAAAAGAACCGCAAATAATCCCGCTGTCTTTTATTTCAGACCACTTATATAGCCGTTTTTCTTTTTCGCTTGAATCAAAAAGATGTATCCCTTCTTCGTCATACCCGACAGAACAGAATGTCGACGATTTTTGACACATGATAACAATCATTATCACTATGGGAATGATTATAAAAATCGTAAAGAAAATTTCAACGCCTATTATTGTGCCAACCGGATATTCTCCGAAATTTCTAAGCCCGACTACGACATTTGCGACTGCCACTGCTAAAGCTACAGCCGCGCAAAATATCAGAGAAGCATAGTATTTTGCCTTTGCTCTTTTTATTATCGGATATTTTTTCATATTCGGTCGCTCCGTCGTCAATCCTATTATCCATTATTTCGCAAAGAAAGCCGCGATAGCCTTATGTGTCATATAAACATCTGTCTTTGCCACAACTTCATAGGGCGCATGCATGGAAAGCACCGGAACGCCGAGGTCTACCACATCGACATTCTTCTGTGCGATATACATGGCAACAGTGCCGCCGCCGCCCGCATCAACCTTGCCAAGCTCGGAGGTCTGCCATACTACGCCCGCATCATCGAGCACACTGCGTACAAAGCCCATAAATTCAGCCGAAGCATCGTTTGAACCGGATTTGCCGCGCGAACCCGTGAATTTTGTGATAACAACGCCGCCGTTTGCAAAGCAGCTGTTGCGTCTCTCGTGAACCTCGGCAAAGTTCGGGTCATAAGCCGCATTTACATCGGATGAGAGGCACTTGGAGCTTCTTCTGACAACCGCATCGGAAACGCCGAGGGTATTTGCCATATCGGCGATGATATCGAAATAAACGGCGCTCTTCATGCCGCTGTTGCCCTCACTGCCTATCTCTTCCTTGTCGGCGAGAATAGCCATTACCGTGTGCTTCGGGTTTTCGGTTTCCATGAGAGCAGTCAGCGTAGGATAAGCGCAGACTCTGTCGTCATGACCGTAAGCGCCGATAAGACTGCGGTCGAAACCGATATCTCTTGCCTTGTTTGCGGGAACCATTTCAAGCTCCGCACTCATGAAATCGCCCTCTGTGATGCCGTATTTATCATTGAGAATCTTCATGATATTGAGCTTTACCGCGTCGCCTGTCTTTACGCTGTAGGGGCGCGAACCGATGAGAATATTGAGCTGTTCGCCCGCGATGATATTACCGCCTGTCTTTGCCATCTGACCGCCTGCGAGATGCGGGAGCAGGTCTGTGATATAGAAAACAGGATCGTTATCATCTTCGCCGACAACAACCTCAACCACGCTTCCGTCCTTCTTGGCAACAACGCCGTGAATGGCAAGCGGTATGGTTGTCCACTGATATTTCTTGATGCCGCCGTAGTAATGCGTCTTGAAAAAGCCGAAGCCGTCTGCTTCATAGAGCGGATGCTGCTTCAGGTCTATTCTCGGAGAGTCGATATGCGCGGCAGACATATAAACGCCGCTCTCGAGGCTTTCACTGCCGATAATGAATGCGGCAAGGCTCTTTCCGCGGTTATTGTAATAATACTTTTCGCCCGCGTTCACCTGCATGCCGAATTCAAAGGGTATAAATCCCTTTTCCTCAAGCAAAGCGACAGCTGTCTTTACACATTCGCGCTCCGTCTTGCCGTTATCGAGGAATTTTACATAGCCCTTTGAATATTCAAAGCACTTCTCTGTTTCCTCTTCATTCATCTCTTCAAAAGCATTTTTGCCCTTGAAGAATAGCTCTTCCTTCAGCGTGTCAGCTACGGATTTTTCATCCTTTTTTACATTTGTCTCTTCCATGATTTTTTCCTTTCTTTATGTAAATTATTTATTTTTCCAGTTATCGTATGCCGCCATGACCTTTTCGACATAGCGTTTTGTCGCGGCATCGGGAAGCTTATCATAGAGAAGCTCGCCTTCGCTGCTGTATTTGCCGTCCGCGAGCCATGAGCGAACCTTGTTTATGCCGCCGTGGTATGCCGCAGCCACCTGCATATCCGAGCCTGTGCCTACCCTGCGCAGTCTCGTCTGAATCCACGAAACATAGTATGCGCAGCATTTTATCGAAAATTCGGGGTCATAGAGCCGCTCGGGCGGGTCGTCTATGCAGAGGTTTGCCGCTATATCTACCCTGTATGTATCGGGCTTTATCTGCGTAAGCCCCATGGCATTTGATGTTGAAATGGCGTTTGCGTTGAAGCCGCTCTCCACCTCGGCTATCGCTATCACGAGATACGGACTGACATCGTATATTTTCGCATACTTTTTCGCAAATTCAAAGCAAAGCTCACGCGAAACATAGCGCTTTTCATCCGTATTCACAGTGCGCTCGATTTTTGCCTCACCGTATGTCTTGTTGTATTCGCCGTAGTAGCGCATGACGGTTTTCATATATTCCGCCGTGGCGGCAGAGGGGATTTTATCCTGCTTCAGCACGCCGCCCTCGGCATATTCGGGATTTGAAATCCACTTCCGCACATTGCCCGCTCCCGCATTGTAGGCGGCAAGAGCAAGCTCGGGCGAATTGAAATAGTCAAGCCATACACGAAAGTAAAACACTCCGCACATAACATTGAAATCCGGATCATAAAGCCTGCCCTCGCTCTCGTTTGAGCCGAGGCGCGGCTTGATATCTCCGGTATATGTGGCGGGCGATATCTGCATCAGACCTATCGCGCCCGAGGATGAGACTGCATTGGCATTGAAATTACTTGCCGTGCGTATCATGGCAAGTATCATGTTTTCCTCTACACCGTATTTCTCCGAATATTTATGCACTATCGGATAAACTTCCGCAAAATCAACCATTCTCTCCCTGCGCTTCGCCTCCGAAAAGGTAAGCAGTGCAGACGCGAGAACGAGCACAACAAGCAAAATTATTCTGATATAAATCAGTAAAGGGTTTCTTTTTGCCATCAATGGACTCCTATCTTTTTTCTCAGCTCCGAGTAAACCTCGCAAAGCTCGCGCGCACCGTTGTTGCAAACGGTGAAATCGCAATGCGTGCGGTAAAAATCATCGCTCTTCTGCGATGATATGCGGGCGTGCGCCTGCGCCTCGGAGATACCGTCGCGCGCCGCTATTCTCGCTATTCGTATATCTTCATCGGCTGTAACTCCGATAACAAGGTCGCATTTCTTATCAAGCCCCGCTTCAAAAAGCGTCGGCGCGTCAAGTATAATGCCGCGATGTCCGCGTCCCTTTTCCGCCTCTGCCATCACAGCATCTGAAATGAGCGGCAAAACGGTTTTGTTCAGCCTTTCCAGCTCTGTCGGACAAGAAAATACAATTGCGGCGAGCTTTTTTCTGTCTATACCGTATTCAGCGCGCACCTCCGGAAAGGCGGTGCATACGGCATTTATGTATTTGCTCTCGCCGTAAAGCCTGTGTACGAGCGTGTCGCAGTCAATCACAAAAAAGCCGTCGGCGGCAAAGAGCGCCGAGAGCGCACTTTTTCCGCTTCCGCTTCCGCCTGTAATTCCGATAATCATAACACTATCAAACCTTTTCTATATTATACCCCGAGGCTTTGAGCATCCTGTTGTAGAAAGCAAGCCCCGCATCTCCCGTGCTTGAAACGGTAGCATATATCCTGTCGGCGCCGAGATCGTCAAAATGCCGCAGAGCCGCAAAAAGCCGCCGCGCGTGCTCGCTTTCATCGCTCTTTTCGCCGAGGCTAACGGTATATTTCCCCGCAAGCTCGGGAATATATTCCTCAAAGCAGAGTATTCCTGTCTTTTTATCCTCGGCTTTTTTTGCCGAGAGAAATTTTATCGCGCGCATGTCGAAATCCGCCGTGCCGTCGTCGCATATCAGCACAGTCGGCGCGCTCGGAGCATAATGCCGGTATTTCATCCCGGGGGCTTTCGGTCTCATGCCCGCATCGGGGATATGCGTTATCGTCGGGTCGGCGCAAACATCGCCGAGTACCTCACGGAGCATTTCGAGCGTTATCGCGCCCGGGCGAAGCAGGGTCGCTTTCCCGTCCGCAAGCTCAACTATTGTTGATTCCACGCCGATATCGCATTCTCCGCCGTCTATCACCATATCTATGCGCCCGTCCATATCATGGAGCACATGAGCGGCGCAGGTCGGGCTCGGCTTGCCCGAGATATTCGCGCTCGGTGCCGCTATCGGCAGGTCGCAGAGGCGGATAAGCTCCCTCGCTATCCTGTTTTCGGGACAACGGAGCGCCACGGTCTCAAGCCCGCCCGTCGTCGCCATAGGCACTATATCGCGCTTCGGCATTATCACGGTCAGCGGTCCCGGCATGAATTTTCTAGCAAGCGCATAGTAGGCTTCGCAGGTATGCGCATACTTCTCCGCTTTCGTCGGCTCGTCTATATGGAGAATGAGCGGATTGTCGCTCGGTCTGCCCTTTGCCGCATAGATAGCCGCGGCGGCTTTTTCATCGAGCCCGTTTGCGCCCAGTCCGTATACAGTTTCCGTCGGAAAAGCGACGAGCCCTCCGCTTCGGATTATCTCCGCGGCGCGGCAAAGCTGCGGCTCAAGCGGCAGGTTTTTATTTATTTTTACTGTCTCTGTTTTCATTGTTTTCGCCTTTCAGCTTTTCGGCGGTATCCGCCGCTATCAGCGCATTTATCATGCCGCCTATATCTCCCGCGAGAAAATTCTCGAAATTATATACCGTAAGCCCTATTCTGTGGTCGGTGATGCGCCCCTGCGGATAATTGTAGGTGCGTATTCTCTCGCTTCTGTCGCCTGTTCCGACCTGGCTTTTTCTCGCAGAAGCAAGCTCGCTGTCGCGCTTCGTGCGCTCCATATCATAGAGCTTCGTGCGCAGGAGCTTCATCGCCTTGTCCCTGTTCTTGAACTGACTGCGTTCCTCCTGACATTCGATAACGATGCCTGTCGGCTTATGCGTAAGGCGTACTGCGCTCTCGGTTTTATTGACATGCTGACCGCCGGCGCCGCTGCTCTTGCAGGATTCCAGCTTGATATCGGCGGGATTTATCTCTATCTCGATATCCTCTGCCTCGGGAAGCACCGCCACGGTGACAGTCGAGGTGTGGATTCTGCCGCTCGCCTCCGTTTCGGGGACGCGCTGAACGCGATGCACGCCGCTCTCGAATTTCAGCTTCGAATATGCACCCTCGCCCTCTACGAGGAACGAAACCTCCTTGAAACCGCCCAGCTCCGTTTCATTCAGCTCTATTATCTCCGTTTTCCAACCTACAGAAGCTGCATACATCGTATACATGCGGTAAAGATTGTAGGCAAAAAGCGCCGCTTCATCGCCGCCCGCGCCGCCGCGTATCTCTATAATGACATTCTTGTCGTCATTTGGGTCGTGCGGGAGCAGGAGAAGCTGCAATTCGTCAAGGAAGCCCTTGCATTTCTCCTTTGATGCCGCTCTCTCCTCCTGCGCCATTTTCTTAAGCTCCGCATCGTGCGTTTCGGCGATTATCTCCTCCGCCTCTTCCTCGTTTTTCTTCTCGGCGCAGTATTCTCTGTATTTTTCCACTATCGGCAGGAGCGTCTTGTGCTCTTTCATGAGCGCGCGGAATTTTTCCTTGTCCGAGACAACCTCCGGCTTTGCAAGCTCCGACTCTATACCGATAAACTTTTCTTCTATTTCCTTTAACTTTTCAAGCATAAAGCCGCTCCTTCTCCCGGTCAACCATAAATAATCATAGTATATTATACATTATAATTGCGATAAATTCAAGATGCTTTTGGCATAAAAGCGAAGAAATTGCAAAGAATAATCCCGAATGGAGATGATAAAAAATGATTACAGGAAAAGAAGCAAAGGCAAAACGCCGCGAGGCGATGACCGACCCGCGCAGCCGCACAAAGGATGCTTTCCTCTCAAATCCCGTAGCCAGCGCAAACGAATGCACGGGCATAACACAGCATATTCCCGAAAACGGCGCGGAAGCGGCGGCATATACGGATATTTACGATATCCCCGTAACGGCTCTCGACCACTCTTCCAAGCACAAAAAAGCAAGATAACAGGACAAAAACACGGGAGAAATCCTCAATCGGATTTTTCCCGTGCTTTTGCGATAAAGTCTGCATATTTATTTACATTTTCCCGCTTGACTTATTGCCGCGCTTCATGTATAATATATTGTTAGTCTTTGGATAGACATAAAATCACGCCGCGACGGCGGCAAACGGAGTGAATAATATGAAATACGATGTAATTATCATAGGTGCGGGTCCCGGCGGTATCTTTTCCGCATATGAGTTGACAAAGAAATCACCGGAACTGAAAATCGCGGTTTTTGAGGCAGGGCATCCTCTTGCAAAGCGCCGCTGTCCCATCGACGGCGACAAGATTAAAACCTGCATCGGCTGTAAAACCTGCTCTATCATGAGCGGCTTCGGCGGCGCAGGCGCTTTTTCCGACGGAAAATATAATATAACAAACGATTTCGGAGGCACGCTTTACGAGCACATAGGCAAAAAGCAGGCGCTCGACCTGATGAAATATGTCGATGAAATAAATATGGAATACGGCGGGAGCGGTACAAAGCTATATACCACCGCAGGCTCCAAATTCAAGAAGATATGCATCCAGAATAAGCTGAATCTTCTCGAGGCTTCCGTCCGCCACCTCGGAACGGATGTAAACTATGTCGTGCTGACAAATCTTTACGAATATCTGTGCACACGCATGGATTTCTATTTCGATACGCCCGTGCATGACATCTGCAAGACAGATGAGGGCTTTGCGATATCTACGGACAAGGGCGATTTCGAATGCCGCGACTGCATAGTTTCCGTCGGCAGAAGCGGAAGCAAATGGATGGAAGAAATATGCAAGAAGATGGGCATACATACAAAGTCCAACCGCGTCGACCTCGGCGTGCGCGTGGAGCTTCCCGCAGTAGTGTTCTCTCATCTCACAGACGAGCTTTACGAGAGCAAAATAGTATACAGAACAGAAAAATTCGAGGATAATGTCCGCACATTCTGCATGAATCCGCACGGCATCGTCGTAAACGAAAATACAAACGGCATCGTCACGGTAAACGGTCACAGCTATGAGGACCCGAAAATGCAGACGGAGAACACAAACTTCGCCCTGCTTGTTTCAAAGCATTTTTCCGAGCCTTTTGAGGACAGCAACGGCTATGGCGAAAGCATCGCCCGCCTCTCGAATATGCTCGGCGGCGGCGTTATAGTCCAGCGCTTCGGCGACCTTGTCCGCGGCAGACGAAGCAATCAGAAGCGCATAGAGGAATCTTTCGTCACGCCTACCCTCGCGGCAACACCGGGCGACCTCAGCCTCGTGCTTCCGAAGCGTATACTCGATGGCATCATGGAAATGATTTATGCCCTCGATAAGATTGCCCCCGGAACGGCAAATGACGATACCCTGCTCTACGGCGTGGAAGTCAAATTCTACAATATGGAAGTCGATACAAACGAGTATCTCGAAACGGAATACAAGGGTCTCTATATCATAGGCGACGGCTCCGGCATCACGCATTCTCTCTCCCATGCCTCTGCAAGCGGTGTTTTCGTCGCGCGTAGGATAGCAGATGAGATAAACGGATAAAATACAGTATACAAAAAGGTTGCGGTATCGCCGCAACCTTTTTTATTTTCATTCTTATTTAGAATATTTCTCCACGATTTTCTTCATCTCGTCAAGCTTGGATATCGTGTCGAGCGTGAGCTTCAGCTGTGCTCTGCCGCGCTCGAGATTGTGCTTCGGTCTGTCCTCAGCTACTCTGAAATATACATCGCCGTTCAGATAGTCCCCGAGAAAACGAAGCACAAGTTCATATGTAAGTATCACGACGGAAACGGGAAGCATATCGCGCTCGTTTTCGGTTATATTCGCGCCGATACCGTCAAGGAAGCCGTGCGTATACTGCTCGAAAAGGTCAAGTCTGTGATAAACCTTTGATAGGTCACGCTCGTCCTCGGCGCTGTTGCAGGCGGCAAAGCGCACGCCATCGCCGAAATCGTAGAGAAGCGAGCCGGGCATTACCGTATCGAGGTCGATAACGCAGACGCCCTCGCCCGTTACATTGTCGAGCATGACATTATTGAGCTTTGTATCGTTGTGCGTTACACGAAGCGGCAGTTTACCGCTTGCGAGTCCGTCCACTATCATGTGCGCATATGGCTCAAGCGCATAAATCTGCTCTATTTCCTTTTCGCATTCCGCTCTTCTCTCGGGAGAAGCATGCTCCACAGCCGCCTTGAAATCGGCAAAGCGGCTCACCGTATTGTGAAAATTCGGTATCGTTTCAAAAAGGGTAGATGCATCATAATCGCCGAGCAGGCGCTGGAATTTGCCGAAAGCCTTTGCCGCATAGTAAAGCGACATTTCGTTTTCCGCCGCCTGAATTGATTTCGCGCCCTTTATAAATTTATATACGCGCCAGCAACCGCCGTCCTCGGCTCTGTACCAGAGTTTGCCGTCCTTTGCTCTGATAACGGTCATTGCCTCTCTCTCGGGGTCGTCCACTCTTGCGGAAATATATTTGCAGACATTTTCTATATTCTGCATCAGCTCGTCGGGATTTTTGAAAACATTCGTATTTATTTTCTGGAGAATATAGTCGTGTCCGCTGTCGGTCGATATCTTATATGTACTGTTTATAAGTCCTTCGGTTATAGGAGTGCTCTCAATCGGTGTTCCGTTTATATCAAATTTTTCGCTTATAAATATAGTAAATTTCATGTTGCCTCCGATGAAAATTTTTTGTTCTTTTCTATAATATCACACATTTTATATTTTTGCAAGTATAAAATTGCTCTTTTTCATTTTTCCTCATATATTGACAAAACCCGCACGACATGATAGAATATTTTATACATATAAAATCTCTGGAGGGAAAATGAAATACTTATCTGCATTTATTAAAGCCATTTTCGCCGGAATCTGCGTCGGCATCGCGGGATTTATGTACTGCCGCATCAGCGACAAAAATCTCGGCGCCGTTCTTTTTACCTTTGCACTCTTCATGGTGGTCACCTGCGGATTTTTTCTTTTTACGGGAAAAGACGGCTACATCTTCGAAAACCCGCCATCTTATCTTATTATTCTGCTCATAACATGGATAGGCAATTTCGCGGGAACATGGCTTGTCGCCGCGCTCACGAACCTCACCCGCATGTCCGTCTCGGAGACAGCCGCCGCATTTACGGCTGCGCGCCTTGATGACAGCCTTACCAGCCTTTTCGTGCTCGGCATATTCTGCAATCTGCTCATGTTTTTCGGTGTGGACGGATATAAGAATATAAAGCATGATGTCGGAAAATACATAGTACTTTTCCTCTCGATATCGCTTTTCATCCTCTGCGGATTCGAACACTGCGTTGCGGATATGTTTTACTTTGCCGCCGCGCGCATGATAAACGGCGAAACCATGCTCCGCCTCGCCGTGATAACGGCGGGAAATATGGTCGGTTCCGTGCTTTTGCCGCTCTCTCGCAGACTTTTCCGCGACTGAAGCTTGTTTTTTCCGAATTTATCGGCTTTTTTAATCAAATATCTATTTACAAGAGCGATTTATTATGATAAAATATAATTTATAAATCAATAAGGACGGCTATTATTATGGATAAGAAAATTCTCGTAATAGGAAACAGCTACATGAACCTGCGCATGAAGGTAAATCCGAAGAAAAAAGAAGGAAACACCGTTGAGAGCGGTGCTTACCGCTTCCATGCTTTCGGTCAGAGCGTTTCCACGGCAATCTCCATAGCCAAACTCGGCGGCTCTTGCGCCTTCTGCACAAAGCTCGGCGCCGATACAAACGGTGAACGCCTCATGCGTTACTACGAAAAGTGCGGTATCATCACCGACAATACAGAGACCGTTCAGGGTTATCAGACAGGCATGAGCGTCACTCTCTATGACGACCTCGGCGGTCATACGAATTATGTTTCCCGCGGAGTCGGCGAGCTTATTTCGAGAGATGATATCGACAATGCGCTCGCTTCCTATCCCGATGCGCTCATAGTTCCGCAGGAGCCTCTGCTCGTAGCTCATGAGGTGGAGGAAGAAATCTCCATCGAGGACGACCTCTCTGAGGAAAAGGACGATTCCGAAGAAAAGCGCGTGCATATAGTAAAGCGCACTGAATATGAGGATCTCGCGGTATATGCGCTGAACCGCGCCGCCGAGCAGGGTCTTGATCTGATTCTCGAATACAATTCGCATACGGCAAAGCTCCCGCTGGAGAGTCTCAAAAATGTCAAAACACTCATTATCTCCGAGGATGAGATATATGCGCTCACAGGCTTCTTCCCCGATACGGCGGATAAGGCTGTTCGCGCGATAATTTCGCTCTCCGCAAAGATAAAGGCAAAATTCTATGTGATAAACAGAAATGGCACTTCGTTTGTCTATGACGGAAATACCTACGAATATGCGGAGGCGCCGCATGCGCTGAAAACCGCCTCCGAGGGAAAGGAATTTTTCTCTCCCATATATATCGGCGCTTACGCATATGAATTTTTCAAGAGCCGTCATCCCGTGCGTGCCGCAAGATATGCGCAGATAGTGACGCTCCTCGCCCGCGCGGCAAACGGCAATCTCGAATATATCCCGAGCAAAGCCGATATAGAAAAGTACATGGCTGAAAACAAGATCGACCTCAACAGAAACAGCTTCTGAGCGGGAGGCAAGATGTCAGAAAAAATACTCGGCGTCGATTTCGGCGCAGCAAGAACGGGGCTTGCCGTTTCCGATGACCTCGGAATGTATGCGCACGGCATAGGAAATATCAAGAGCTACAATGCCGAAAAAGCCGCGGCTGAAATCGCGGCAAAGGCAAGTGAGCTTTCGGTCAGCCTTATCGTCGTAGGTAAGCCGGTGAACATGGACGGTTCTCTCGGCGAAAAGGCGCAGAGCGCGATGGCTTTTGCCGATATGATAGGAGGGCTCTGCAATATTCCGGTCACGCTGTATGACGAGCGCTGTACCACCGTTATGGCGCATATGTATCTGCGTGAATCCGGCATCAAAACAAAAAATCACCGTGCCACGGTCGATTCGCTCGCGGCTCAGATAATCCTGCAGGATTATATGGACATGCTAAAAAATAAAAAATCTAATGAAATGAAGGATAAATGACGATGAAAAACACAGAAAAAACAATGGATAAGCTCGTTGCGCTCTGTAAAAACCGCGGCTTTGTTTTTGCCGGCTCCGAAATTTACGGCGGTCTTGCAAATACATGGGATTACGGTCCTCTCGGCGTAGAGCTGAAAAACAATATCAAGAAAGCATGGTGGAAGAAATTCGTCACCGAAAGCCCCTACAATGTAGGTCTTGACGCGGCCATTCTCATGAATCCGCAGACATGGGTTGCTTCGGGTCACCTCGGCGGCTTTTCTGACCCGCTCATGGACTGCCGCGAATGTAAGGAGCGCTTCCGCGCAGACAAGCTTATCGAGGATTACTGCGAAAAGACAGGCAAAACTCTCGAAAAGCCCATCGACGCTTTTTCGCAGGAAGAAATGAAGAATTTCATCGAGGAAAACAATATCCCCTGCCCCTCCTGCGGCAAGCATAATTTCACGGATATCCGTCAGTTCAATCTGATGTTCAAGACATTTCAGGGCGTCACCGAGGATGCAAAAAATACGGTTTATCTCCGCCCCGAAACGGCGCAGGGTATCTTCGTAAACTTCGTCAATGTTCAGCGCACCACTCGCAAGAAGCTGCCTTTCGGTATCGGTCAGATAGGCAAATCTTTCCGTAATGAGATAACCCCCGGAAACTTCATTTTCCGCGTCCGCGAATTTGAGCAGATGGAACTTGAATTTTTCTGCGAGCCGGATACCGACCTTGAGTGGTTCTCGTACTGGCGTTCTTTCTGCAAAAACTGGCTTCTCAGCCTCGGCATGAAGGAAGAAAACCTCCGCCTGCGCGACCATGACCCCGAGGAGCTCTGCTTCTATTCCAAGGCGACAACAGACTTTGAATTCATGTTCCCGTTCGGTTGGGGCGAGCTCTGGGGCGTTGCCGACCGCACGGATTATGACCTCACCCAGCATCAGAATACATCGGGCAAGGACCTCACATACTTTGACCCCGACAAGAATACACGCTATATTCCCTATGTTGTGGAGCCCAGTCTCGGCGTTGAGCGTTCGTTCCTCGCATTCCTCACGGAGGCTTACGATGAGGAAACTCTCGAGGGCGGCGATGTACGCACGGTGCTTCATTTCCATCCCGCACTCGCTCCCTTCAAGGCGGCTGTCCTGCCCCTTTCAAAGAAGCTCGGCGATAAGGCTATAGAGATTCACAATAATCTCGCAAAGCACTTCCCCGTCGATTATGATGAGACAGGCTCTATCGGCAAGCGCTATCGCCGCGAGGACGAAATCGGCACGCCTTTCTGCATCACATACGATTTCGATTCCGAAAACGACGGCTGCGTAACAGTCCGTGACCGCGATACCATGGAGCAGGTTCGCATAAAGACAGACGACCTCGTTTCCTATATCGAAGAAAAGCTGGAATTCTGAATATAACCAAAGGAGCTGCGGCAAAATTGCCGCAGCTCCTCATTTTTTTATTTCTCTGCTATCGTCACATTTGCGGGGAGGATATTTGCCTGCTTATAAACGATTTCGAGTATCTGCGAGAGCTGATTTGGCTTGAGACCCTCGCTCTTTACGATGATGTTTGCCTTGTCGCCGTTTATGACGGCTACGCATTCCTCAAAACCTTTTGCCTTGATGAGCGTCTCGATATTGGCTTCCTTTTCGATAGTTGCCGCGATTGCAGCTATATCGGCAAGCGCCTGTTCTTTTGCCGCGTCAAGGCTTTTTGCATCGTCGACAACACCCTGAAGAACCTCCATAGCCTCGTCTCTTGCGCGCTGTCTCTCTATCTGCGATGCGGCAAAATAATTTGATTCCGTATTCGTTTTGTCATCTACATTGACATTGCCCGAGGGCTGGTCTTTTCCGGAATCGGGCTTGTCGGTCTTGCCGAAGATAGCCCAGTTTACATATACGGCGGCACCGATGAGCAGTACGGAAAGAACAATCACAAGATTGCGCACGCCGAATTTTCTGATGCCTTTTTTCACGCTGTCACCGGTGAAAATACTGCCGAATTTGAAATTGTGTTCCTTTGCCTCGGGGAGGCTGAGTACGGCTTCCTCTCCCTCTGTCTGATTTGCCATGCCCGCTCTGATAGCGGCTCTCTCTTCGTTTCTCATAATAAATCTCCTTAATATAAAAATTTATTTTACCCCGACAATACAGATTCTGTTGCTCGGAAGTCCCAGCGCCGTCGATATGACCGAGATAAGCTTTGATTGAATACCCGGGTCATCGCCGCCGCGGCACGCAACGGAAACGCCTTCAACGGGAGGATATATTTCCTTTTGCAATATGAGTGTGCCCGAGCCGTTTTCCTTGCGCACGGTTATGTATTCCCTGTCCGTGCCGCCTTCGTCCGATTTTTCGTCAGACACATAAACATACTGCACTCCGTCGCTGACGGTTACGATAACGCTCACATTGTCCGAACCTGTTATTTGCCTCGTTATGGTTCTAATTTTATTCTCGAGGCTCTCTATATATGCCAAAGTTGCGTTATCTTCTGTATTTTCTGCGGTATTTTTTTGCGCCACCGTCTTTTTGCCGCCCGATGAGCCTATTATCACGAGCAAAACGCCGAAAATACCAAGCGCGGCAAGTATGACGAGCTTAAGCTTCGGCGGCATATCCTTAAGCTTTGTTTTCAATTCCCTCACCTCCCGTAGATAATTTCTATTTCAGTTTTGTGGAGAAACATTTCATCAAGCTCCGCTTTTATCTTTTCCGCAGGTGCGCTCTTCGGCAGAGTCAGCGTCAGCTTTTTTATCTCGACGCACGAAGTGTCGCTTTCGTCAAGCGTAACCCCGACGCTGATGCTCTCCTTTGCGATGCCGTATTTCTCGCTGATGTAATTTCGCACGGATGCGGCAATATTCTTTCGCGTCTGCTCTATGAGTATCCCCTCCGCATCTGGATTTTTGCCCGTTTCATATGCGGTGCCGTCGCCGATATCGGCGATATAACCGGAAATGCCGCCTATCACCTGCACCGTCGGAATGCAGATTGCCGCCGCCGTGCAGAGCAGGCAGATATACCTTATATATTTTTTCATCTCCCCCTCGGGAGAGAGATTTATCGCCAGTCCGCTTGCCACCAGCACGCAGACGAGCATATAAACATAGCTTTTTATTTCTTCCATGATATCACCCTATGAGATGCCCGCGAGCACGGAAAGCGAAAAGATGAAAAATACGCCCGTCACCGCCGAGAGCGAAACGAAAAAGCCCGCTATTCCCGCAGTATCGGAGAGAAATCGGCTTTCCCTCTCCAGCCCGAGCATCACGGCAAAAGAAGCCGAAAGCTCAAGCAGTGCCTTGTTTATCAGTATGCATATTATGGGCGATACGGTCATGAAAAGCACCGCCGCCGCACCCGCGATTCCTACAGCCGAGCGAATCGTGCCGATGCTCCCCGTTATGGCGGTGAGTGCCTCGTTTATCGCTCCGCCGACTATCGGAATGAAACCGCCGACGGCAAATTTCACGCCCTTGAGTGCCAGCGAATCTGCGCTTTTCGTTATGACGCTCTGAAAAGCGAGCGTGAGTGAAAGCAGAAGCATGATGAATGAAAGCAGATATGTCACCGTCTTTTTCACCGTTGCCGTTATCCCCGAGAGTCCGGCGTTTCCGCACATGGCACCGCCCGCCGAAATGGCAAAGCACATCTGTATCAGCGGAAAAAGCACGCCCGCGCATATATTTTCGAGTATAGCCAGTGCCGCCGTTATTATCCCGCCGGAAACAGCCGCCGTGCTGACCTTGCCGCTCGCATATAGGAGCGCCGTCATCACAGGCATCAGCTTCGTGACAAAACCCGAAAGCCCGAGGATAAATTCCTTTGTCAGCGAGAAGAGCGAGCCTGTCGCCTCATAGACGGCGGCGCAGATGCAGACCGACGATATATACGAAAATACGCTCTTCACCGACGGGCTCGCTATGCTGTCGCCGAGTGCGCCGAGCACAGAGGAAATGACGAGTATCCCGAGCAGAAAAGCGAAGCTTTTCACCGCACGCGGGAAAGAGGACGAAAGCATTTTCCCCACCGCCCGCAGGAAAAATCCGATGCTCAGCTTTTCCGAAAGTCCCGATACGCCGCCGGTAAAAAAATCGGACGGTATGTATTCCCGCATCTCCTCGGGAAGCCCCTCGTATACCGAGCCTTGTCCGAAATCCGTCTCGCTTTCGTCCGTGTCATCGGCATATACGGTAGTCGAAAATATTGCAATTAGTATACATAAAATAATTATTATTCTTTTCATTTTCATTCAAGTATTTTTTGCGTCAGAGACAAAATTTCGCGTACCACAGGCAGTCCGAGCAGAAGTATACCCACCTTGGCGGCAAACTCCAGTTTCGACGCCACAGCCCCCTCTCCGCTGTCTCTGCATATATCGGCGGCGGTCTGCGCGGCTATTCCTATGCCGAGAGCCTTCAGAACCGTGGAGAAATAAAGCGAATAAGAATTTTCCCGCGATAATTCCTCGGCAAAAGCGACTATCGGATACATGGATGATATGGCGGAGGCGAGAATGATGATGCCCGTTATCACTCCGACAGGCATGGCAAGCTCGCTTTTTGCCGCACGCATTATGAGCGCGGCGCATACGCCGATGACGGCTATTCCGCAAAGCTTTATCACAGTCATAAGCCGAATATCCCCTTTATCATGTCAAAAAGCCCGCCTATCTCACCGACAAGCATCAGGAGAACTATCACTATGCCCGCTATCGTGACGAAAAGCGCCTGCTCGTCCCTGCCCGATTTGGAAAGTATCTGATGCGCCACCGTCACGAGCAGACCGACACCTGCCACTTTCAGAATAAGCTCCGTATTCAAATAAAATCACCACCTGTTTTCGCTCATATGAGCAGAAGTGCCGCCATGGCGCCGAGAGTGAAGCCGAGCGTGCGGTAAAGCTTGGTATTCTTCTCGCAGAGCGCTCTCTGCTTTGCCGTCTCCGCCTCCATGGATTTGATGCAGTATTCAAAATTTCTCATCTGCATCGGCTCGTTGCTCTTGCCTATATGCGAGCCGAAAGCTTTCACTATTTCCGCCTGCGCGGGAGAAAGGCAAAAGCTCTCGCCGCATGCCTCAAAGGCATCTATCCAGTTGTTTCTGTAAACTCCGCCGCTTTCCTCACATAGCTTTGCAAGAAAGCCTGCTTTCGCGAGCACGGGGTCTGAGAATCCGCGGTAAATCTGCTTCGTCGGCGCGAGGAAATAATGTATCTGATTTTTCACATATTCGAAAAGCGAAAGAAAAGCCTCGCACTGGCGCAGTTTCAGCTTTTCCCTCTCGCAGAGAGTCAGTCCCGAGAGCGTGCATGAGGCAAAAACGACAAGCGCACCGATATATTTCAGCATGGCTCGCCGCCTGCCGCATCGTATATTTCAAAGAGGAAATTACTGTCCGCCGCCGCACGGGAAAGCCCGATATAATAGCGGAAAATCCCGTGCTCGCGCAGCAGTCTTATATTCGGGCGCATGAAAAGTGAAGAGAGGCTGTCCGCATGTGCGGAGGCGATGAGCGGCACGCCGCTGTTCTGCGCCGAGAGGATGGCACCCGCTTCCTCCGCCGAGCCTATTTCATCGCAGATTATCACCTCTGCCGACATCGTGCGCGTGGCTATCTCTATCCCCTTGGCGCGCGGATAACCGTAGAGCACATCTATGAGCGTATTTGCCATGCTTTCAGCCATGAAAAGCTCGCCGCGCGTATCGATAAGCGAAATGCGCCTGCCGCGCAGTTTTACGGCGATATCGCGCAGAAGCGTTGTCTTACCGACACCCGGCGGCGAATATATCAGTGTGCTGTTTATTCTGCCGCCGTCATGTATGAGCGGCAGAATCTCATCGCAAACGCCGTAGACCCCGTGCGGTATGCGCACGGATATCGCCGTGATACCGTAAACGCCCGAGAGCGCATTTCCCTCGCATCTCGCATGGCCGCAGATACCGATCCGGTAGCCTCCGTCAAGCAGGATATATCCCTCGCGCATCGTGTCGCCGTAGGTATGTATCGAATCCTCACAGAGAAGCCCGAGCGCCTGCGACATATCGTCGGGCGTACAGTATATGCGCTCCCCGCCGAAAATCGATATGTTCTTCCCCGCCGCAGTTATCGAAAAAAGCGCGCCGAGACGCAGTCTTATTTCAGAGATAAACGATGCCGCCGCAGGATTTGCCGCGATATATTTCACTATCGGAGCGGAAAATTTATCAGGCAGATATCGCAGTATTTTCGCAAGCGTCGGCACACTGCCTGCCGTGTCAAGCCCCGACTTTACCGTGCCACTCATATGCCGCACCTCCCTTGTCTGCTAAAATATATGAACTTGTCCGCGCTTTTATACCGCAAAACAAAAAAATCGGGACAAACTCCCGATAGGGGAATCTGTCCCGTTTATGTATTATATCAAGCTTATTTCTTTGCGCCGAAAGCACCCTCTGCTGCGCTTCTTATGGCTGCGATAGCCTCTGCCGCATTCTCCGCACCGAAAACGGAAGAACCGGCGACAAAAACATTTGCACCCGCTTCCGCGGCTACAGCCGCAGTCTTTGCGTTGATGCCGCCGTCTACCTCGATATCCGTATCGAGCCCTGCGGCATCGACCATGGCGCGTACCGTGCGGACGCTCTCCATCGTCTCCTCCTTGAAGCTCTGCCCGCCGAATCCCGGCTCCACAGTCATGACGAGCACGAGGTCTACATAAGGAAGAAGCGGCTCGAGCACGAACGCAGGTGTTGCGGGCTTGATGGAGATGCCAGCCTTTTTGCCGAGCGAGCGTATCTTTTCAAGCGTTTCCTGCTGATTTTCACAGCTTTCGTAATGTATTGTTATCAGGTCCGCGCCTGCCGAAGCGAAAGCGCCGACATAGCGTATCGGGTCGGTTATCATCAGGTGCGTATCAAAGAAAGCATCCGAGGAACCGCGCAATGATTTGATAACGCAGGGACCGAATGATATATTCGGCACGAATATACCGTCCATCACATCGAGGTGTAGCCATTCCGCGCCCGCTGCCTCTACTCTTTTTGCCTCATCGCCGAGCCTTGAAAAATCACAGGCAAGAACCGAGGGAGAAATTTTAATCATAAGTTTCCATCTTCCTTTCATGCAAGCGGCAAAAATATTTTTCCATGCCGCGCGGGTGCAAAAACGCCGCCCGTGCGGCAAAATCCGCCATTTTCCGCAAAAGGCGAAAAAACGCATATTCTGCCGTATTGTCACTGTCGAAAAAGCGCCATATTATATAGTAGAAAATCCGTTGTCGCCGATATGTCGGGGAATTTCAAAGCAAATGATGTATACGCACATGGCATATACGGACAACTTTATATATAAGCACTTTCCCTGTGCATATGTCGCTTCGGCATATGCACTCTTTTTATATCGAATTTGTTTTTCCTGCGTTATTATAATACAAAAATGTAAATTTGTCAATAGGCTGTTTTGACGCATCAGCTCCTGCCGCCCTTTTCGAGTATTATCGTAAATTCGCAGTATTTGCCGTATTCGCTCTTTACGAATATCTTTCCGCCGAGGCTGTCTATTATCGTCTTGCAGATATAGAGCCCGAGCCCTACGCCCGTCTTGTCGAGTCCGCGGCTCTTGTCGCTCTTGTAGAATCTGTCGAATACATAGGGCAAATCCGCCTCGGATATACCGACTCCTTCGTTATATACGGAAACGGCTACATTTTCGCTGTCGTCCTTTATCGCGATGCGGAATTTGCCGCCCTCGCGGGAGAATTTAATGCCGTTATCACAGATATTGTAGAGCACCTGATAAACAGCATCCTTATCGGAATAAGCCATGAGCGCATCGGGCGCATCAAAATCTATATCCAGTTTCTTTTCATCTATTTTCGCTTCAAACGAAATCAGTATCAGACGCGCCATTTCGCATATGTCGAAATCCGCCTTTGTGAACTTGCGGTCGCCCGCCTGTATTCTCGAAATGTCGAGAAGTGACGAAACGAGTCGCGAAAGGCGCCTTACCTCCTGCGCGATTATGCCGAGATAATAATCCTGCTTCTCGGGCGGTATCGCACCGTCGAGAATGCCGTCGATAAAGCCCGATATCGTCGTCATCGGCGTGCGCAGGTCATGCGACACATTGGCAAGGAATGTGCTTCGCATATATTCCTGCTTTGAGAGCGATTCCGCCATGGTGTTGAAAGCTATGGCAAGCTCGGCTATCTCATCGTTTCCCTGAACCGGTATACGCACATCGAATTTGCCGTTTGCAAACTGCTTTGTCGCACGGCTCATCTGCTTCAGTGGAGAAACCGTGCGCTCCGTGATGAAATAGATTGCCGTGAAGCTGACTATCATTATCCAGAGACTGACAAGAACTATAGTACGCACTGCCTTGAAGGTCAACGCCTCCGCCTCTCCGGTTGAAAAGCAGACGACAACTGCACCTGCAGCGTCGCTTGTTCTCGGCGTGATGATGTGCTTTATATATATCCCGCTCGTCTTTGAGAGAACACCGCCCATATTGCCGTAGATGAGCGAATCCTCGCCTCCCGCAATTACGGAAAGCGATTTTCCGTCGGTTATCCTGCCGGAGAAGCTGCCGTCTGTGGAGATGAGCACATTGCCGTCAAGCGTAGTAATGAATACAGTCATCTTTTCGGTGTTACCCGAAAGAATATTGACTGTTTTTGAAATATCCGCGGATTTATATGCCACATATCTTTCAAAAGAAACCGGCGCCGGTATCTCGTTCATACCCATGCGGATATATTCCGTCACATAGTCGGCGGTCGTCATGGCGAGCTGTTTCTTGCTGTTTGTTTCAGACTGTATAGTCATCGAGCTGACCACGGTGACAAGTATCGTGAAGCTGATGAAAATAATTATGAGAAAAGCTGAAATATACCTTGTAAAAATACTGTTTTTCAAAATTTTTCTCCCTGCTTATTAACCGCAAAAGGCAGAATCCCCCCGATTCTGCCGATTACACTTTCATTCTGAAAATACCGGATATCAGAGCACCTCAAATTTGTATCCGATTCCGTGTACCGTTCGTATCGTCCATTTGTCGCTGACGCCGTCCAGCTTTTCGCGCAGACGCTTGATATGGACATCCACCGTGCGCGAGTCGCCGAGATAATCAAAATCCCATACCTTGTCGAGAAGCTGATTTCTTGTAAAAACATGGTTGGGATGCGAAGCGAGGAAATAGAGTAGCTCCAGCTCTTTCGGAGGCGTATCAACGGGCTTGCCGTTGATTTTCAGCTCGTATTTCTGGCGCGAAACCTCGAGATTTTCATATTTCACGCATTCCTCATCGTCTTTGTCGGCAGCGCTCTGACAGCGGCGGAGCACAGCCTTTATGCGGACAGAAAGCTCTTTCATATCTATGGGCTTCACCATGAAATCGTCCGCGCCGAGCTCCAGTCCGAGCACCTTGTCGAAAACCTCTCCCTTTGCCGTGACCATGATTATCGGCTTGGAGGAAATTTCGCGTATTTCGCGGCAGACCTGCCAGCCGTCCTTTTTCGGCATCATTATATCAAGAAGCACGAGGTCGGGATTATACGCCTTGAAAGACGCCACGCCCTCGTATCCGTCATTTGCCGTGATGACCTCGTAGCCCTCGTTTGCGAGATAAACTCTTACAGCCTCGCAGATATTGGGGTCGTCGTCTATCACGAGAATCTTTGCACCTAAGTTAGCCATGATTATTCCGTCCTTTCTTTATGCCATATGAATTTTGATTTTATTTGTCTACATTTTATCACGACAAGGCAAAAAAGTAAAGGCATTTTGCATTTTATTCACTCTCCATTCACGAAAATTTATACTCTTTGTAAAAAAACGGGAAAAATGCGGCAAAAAAAGCGCCGCGGCAAATTTTTTCATCAAATTTCGGTTGATTTCGGTTGACTTTAATAAGATAATAATATATAATATATTTTGTATGCGAATATTTTTGTAATTTGTAAACTGAAAGGACAAAGCATTATGAAACTTGGAATAGTAGGGCTTCCCAATGTAGGAAAAAGCACTCTTTTTAACGCAATAACCAACGCGGGCGCACAGTCTGCAAACTATCCGTTCTGTACGATAGAACCGAATGTAGGCGTCGTATCCGTTCCGGATTACCGTCTGGACGAGCTTGCGAAAATGTACAATCCGGAGAAATATACTCCCGCCGTTATAGAATTTGTGGATATAGCAGGTCTTGTACGCGGCGCCTCAAAGGGCGAGGGACTGGGAAATAAATTTCTCTCTCATATCCGCGAGGTCGATGCCATTGTGCATCTCGTGCGTTGCTTTGAGGACCCGAATATCATCCATGTCGACGGAAATGTAAACCCCATGCGCGATATCGAAACGATAAACTTAGAGCTTATCTTCTCCGATATCGAAATCATCGAAAGACGCCTTGCCCGCGCGGAAAAAGCGCTCAAAGGCGACAAATCGGCAGCGGCTGAAATAGCTGTTCTCAAGCGCGTGAAAGAAGCGCTCGAAAACGGAATTTCCGCGCGTGCACTCGAGTATACGGACGAAGAACTGGCGCTCCTCTCGGATGTCGAACTGCTCTCGATGAAGCCTGTCATTTATGTCGGAAACATAAGCGAGGACCAGATAGGCGACTCCTTTAAGGAAACAGACGCATACAAGCAGATAAAAGCCCATGCGGACAGCGAGGGCGCGGAATTTATCACCATCTGCGCCGAAATAGAAAGCGAACTTGCGGAGCTGGACGGCGACGACAAGAAAGCATTTCTCGACGACCTCGGAATCAAAGAAAGCGGTCTTGACAGTCTCATCAAGGCAAGCTATAAGCTTCTCGGTCTGATAAGCTTTCTCACAGCGGGACCGAAAGAGGTTCGCGCATGGACAATCAAAAAAGGCACAAAGGCTCCTGCCGCCGCCGGAAAGATTCATTCCGATATGGAGCGCGGGTTCATCCGCGCCGAGGTTGTCTCGTATGATGACCTCATGGCTTGCGGCTCAATGAACGCCGCCAAGGAAAAGGGTCTTATCCGAAGCGAAGGAAAGGACTATGTTTTCAAGGACGGAGATATAGTCGTCATCCGCTTCAATGTATAAGCGGGCTGTGCCTCGTCTCTCAAAATACACTCGACTTTCATACGCAAAGGGTGAGCGCCGTTTCAGCTCATCCGTTCACATCTGAGTGTGCCTTGCACCGCAATCGTATAATGCGGCACGGCACGATAAAAACGGAGGTGAAAAATTGCTTTCACTCAATAAATTTTCACAGAACGCCATCGGTTTCCTGCGCGAAAAGGGCGTTGATACCGATGCCATACTCGTTGCCCTCGGGACAGACCGCTCATGCGACGGTATGCCCCGCGAGGCATTTGCATTCCTCTTTGAGGACAGGCTCGAAATTCTTGAGGGAATCACGGCGATAACTCCCGCAAACCCTGCGGCAAAAGGCCACCGCTCTCTCGCCTCGGATTTCCGCGAGACACGCTATGAGGTATTCCCTCTCGCCGATATTTCCGAACTGGGCGTAGATACATTCATCTCGGGCGTCCGCCTCTCGGCAAGAACGGCGGGCGGCGGGAACGCCACGCTGATAGTCTCCTCAAACCTGTCGAAAGACAATGTCTACGACATGAAAAAGGCGATAGAGGAGCTTAAAGAACACGGCAATCTCGAGCGCTTCAAGGTAAAGGAAAAAGACAATTGTTGCCCGAAATGCGGCACGATATATCCCGACCCGAACAGAAAAATCTGCCCGAAATGCATGGAGAAGCGCAAGCTTATCTTCCGCATGGGCATATTCTTCAAGCGTTATAAATGGAAAATAACCGTCGTCGTGCTTCTCATGGCACTGATGGCGGTGCTCGGCGTCGCTTCCACATACATAGGATCAGCGTTTTTCTACGATAATGTACTCGACAAGTCCGCCGGTAGCTCGTATTACGGTAAGGTAGGGCTTGTCATCTCACTGATTGTGATATCGCGAATAGTTTCCGTGCTTTTCGATATCGGAAATCAGACAATCATGTCCATAGTCGGCGCAGATATAGTTTATGACCTGCGAAAAACCATCTTCGGCGCGATAGAGCGCCTCTCGCTCTCGTTCTTCACAAACAGGCAGACGGGCGGACTCATGACGCAGGTAAACAGCGACGCAAACTCGATGAACTGGTTTTTCACCGATGGACTGCCGTGGGTGCTGGTAAACGGAATACAGATGATCGCGATAATCGTGATCATGTTTATCACAAATGTACCGCTTTCCGTATGTGCGCTTTTTCTCGTGCCGGTATTTGCGGTATGCCTGAAGCGTATTTTCGCCGTGGAAGGAAGGCTTTACAACAAACGCTATTCCAGCTCGAAAAGCCTCAGCTCCATGCTTTCGGATATCATCACGGGATTTCGCCTCGTAAAAGCTTTTTCAAAGGAAAAGGACGAGGTAAAGCGCTTCAATAAGCGCAACAAGCGCCTTGCCGACGATACGCGCACGGTAAGCGTTTACGGCACGCTGGTATACCCCTGCGTCTATTCCCTGCTGACAATATGCACATACCTCGTATGGGGCGTCGGCGGCTGGATGGTAATTCAGGGCAAAATGACTTACGGTACGCTCGCGCTTTTCGTCGCATACACAGGCATGGTGCATAACCCGCTCGACGACATGATAGATATCATGAATTATTCCTCGGAATTTACAAACGCCGCCTCGCGTCTTTTTGAAATAATGGATGCGGAACCGGAGGTTCGCGAGAGCGAAAATCCCGTGCATCTCGAAAATCTGCGCGGCGATGTCGCTTTCAAAAATGTCGTTTTCTCATATGAGAAAAACCGCAGAATAATCGACGGCGTTTCGTTCGATATTCCGGCAGGCAAGACGCTCGGCATTGTCGGGCACACAGGCGCGGGCAAATCCACGCTTGCAAACCTGCTCGTGCGTCTCTACGACCCCGAGGAGGGCGAAGTCACCATAGACGGCATAAATATAAAGGATATCGCTTTCGCCGACCTGCGCAAAAATATCGCGATAGTTTCGCAGGAAACTTATCTTTTCATCGGCACGATATATGACAATATAAAATACGCAAAGCCCGACGCGACGCATGAAGAAGTTATCCGCGCGGCTAAAATGTCCGGCGCACATGATTTCATCATGAAGCTGCCGGAAGCATACAGCACGGTCATAGGCGAGGGAGAGAAAAATCTCTCGGGCGGCGAGCGCCAGAGAGTTTCCATAGCGCGCGCCATACTTCAGGACCCGAAGATTCTCATTCTCGATGAAGCCACGGCGGCGATGGACACGCAGACAGAGCGCCTCATCCAGAATTCGCTCGACGCGCTCACAAAGGATAAAACCACCGTCATCATCGCGCACAGGCTCTCTACCCTGCGCGGTGCGGACAAGCTGATAGTGATAGAGGACGGCAAAATGCCCGAATCCGGAACGCACAACGAGCTTCTCGCCAAGAAGGACGGCATCTACAACAAGCTTTACAGACTCCAGCTTGAAGCGCTGAAGAATATCGGCGTCGACGGCTGACAAAAGGAGGGATAAAAATGCCGACAGAAACAAAAACAAACGAGCTTTCGCTCGAAAATGTAGCCGAGCTTTTCTATCTGAATAAGGATAATGCGCACTTCACGGAAAGCGGCGGCATACTTTCGCTCGCTCTCGACAAAAACGGCGAAAAAGCGGAATACGACAGAGTTTTCCTGCACAGAGCCTTCCCTTATGACGAGCCTTTCTCATATATTTCCGTGCTCGACCGCGACAATAAGGAAATAGGCATCATAGAGAAAATATCGGATTTTGACGAAGCGACGCAGGACATTTTCCGCGCGGAGCTCGCAAAGAAATATTTCATTCCGCAGATAACAAAAATTCATTCGATAAAGGAGCGCTTCGGCTTCTCCTACTGGAAGATAGAGAGCGACGCTGGCTCGCTGGAAATAACTTTCCGCGATACATACCGCAGTATAGTACGCCTCTCGCCCACGCACATCTTCCTCACCGATTCAAACGCAAACAGATATGAGATAAAGGATGTCGACGCGCTCGATAAAAAGAGCCGCCGCATAATCAGCATCTATCTGTAATAAAGCCTCGCACGGAAAGGAGATGATTTTCCTTGGAGGATAATAAAATGCCTGCCGGACATCCGCCGCATCCGGGTGCCGGCAATATAGAAAAAAGAAACAAGCGCCTTATTTCCCAGCTCCGCAAACGCGACCCCGATATCGACGGGGATAAGATAAAGCTGATAATGGCAACGGACCTGACCTTTGATTCCGAGCTTAAGCAGGGCTTTGTCGTAATGTACAACGACACGCTTGCCGTATATAACGAAAACGGCAAGGAAAAGCTGAAGCTCTCCGACATATCGGAATTCAAATATTCCGCCGATTTCGGCTGTGTCACATTCGAGTGCGTATACAAGGGGCACGACAGGATTCTTGCCCGCAGTACCATGGCAAAACTGCATGAACTCTCCGTCATCGCAAAGCAGATGAACCGCCACATAGGCGGCAAAGAGATATCCTTGCGCGATGAAAAGGATATCGAGAGCGTCTGCCCGAAATGCGGGCGTCCATATACAAACCGCTCAAAAATATGCTCGCACTGCACCGATACAAAAGGCAATATCAGGCGCCTTTTAAAGGTGGCGGCATCGGAAAAATACAAAATCCTGCTCTCCACGCTCATGATACTGGCGACAGCGGGGCTCAATGTTCTCATCCCGCGGCTCAATGCCGTGATGGTCGATGATTACATCAAATCGCCGAATCCCACAGCGATAACATGGCAGTCCTTTGCGCTTGTCGTGCTCGGGCTTTTCCTCGCAAATCAGGTGGCAAGACTCTGCCGCATGGTTCGCGGCGTGACAAACGCCTATGCGGGCACCAATATATCAAAGCGCCTGCGCACCCTCGTTTTCGACAAGATAACCTCGCTCTCCTACGGCAAAATTTCAAAGAAGCAGACGGGCGAGCTGATGGAGCGCGTCAACAGCGACACGCGCGAGATTCAGAATCAGCTGACCGGTATGATACCGGAGCTTATCTATCAGCTGACGATAATGATATGGGTCTCCGTGATAATCTTCCGCTTCGACTGGAAGCTCGGACTTCTCATATTCCTGCCGTTTCCCTTTGTTTTCGTCGGATTCTATTCTTTCTGGAATTTCACCCGCAGAAATTACCACAAGCAGTGGACAAAGGCATCGAATACAAGCACCATACTGCACGATATTTTCAACGGTATCCGCGTGGTAAAAAGCTTCGGCATGGAGAGAAGCGAGGCTAAGCGCTATGATGCAAGTGCGGACGAACTCCGCAAAATCTCGATAAAAAACGATGTTTTCTTCTCGATAATCTCCCCTGTGCTCAATTTTGCCATGGGTATAGGTGAATTTTTCCTGCTCTACTATGCGGGAAATAAAATTCTCTCGGGCGAGATGACACTCGGCACGATGATGCAGTTTTCCTCGTATATCACGATAATCTATGCCCGCATGCGCTGGTTTACAAATATACCGCGCCGTCTCGTTTCGTTCATGACCTCGGTTTCCAAGGTATTTGAGCTTCTCGATGAAGCAAGCGATATCACCGACGGCGAAAAGAACGCAAAAAGCGAAATAGAGGGCAATATCTCATTTGAGAATGTTTCATTCGGCTATGAGGATTCCGCGGATGTTCTGCGCAATGTAAGCCTTGAAATACACAAGGGCGATATGATAGGCATCGTCGGCAAGAGCGGCGCGGGCAAATCCACTCTGATAAACCTGCTCATGCGTCTCTATGATGTCGATGACGGCTCGATAAAGATAGACGGAACTGATATACGCGATATGTCGCAGGAGACTCTGCGCCGCAATATCGGCGTTGTGCTCCAGGAAAATTATCTTTTCCACGGCACCGTCTTTGACAATATCGCATATGCCAAGCCCGATGCCACGCATGAAGAGGTCATCGCGGCGGCAAAGGTCTCGGGCGCACATCAGTTTATAATGAAGCTGCCCGATGGATATAATACATATATCGGCGAGCGCGGACAGACGCTCTCCGGCGGCGAAAAACAGCGCATTTCCATCGCCCGCGCGATGCTGCATAATCCGAAAATTCTCATTCTCGATGAAGCTACGGCTTCTCTCGATACCGAAACGGAAAAGAATATTCAGGATGCCCTGCAGAAGCTCACCGAGCGCCGCACCACCATCGCCATAGCGCACAGGCTCTCTACCCTGCGAAACGCGACAAAGCTCGTCGTGCTGGACAAGGGCAAGATTGCCGAAATAGGCACACATAACGAACTGCTCGAAAAGAAGGGCATATATTATAATCTCGTAATGGCTCAGCGCCAGATGTCCAAAATGAGCTGAAAGGAAAATTTATGCTGAGAATAGGATGCCATCTTTCCTCCTCGGCGGGCTATCTCGAAATGGGAAAAACCGCCGCGAAAATAGGCGCAGGCACATTTGCTTTCTTCACGCGCAATCCGAGAGGAGGCGCGGCGAAAGCCATAGACGAGGGCGATATCGCGGCTTTTCTCGCCTTTGCAGAGGAGCACGATATAAAAAATCTCGTCGCCCACGCGCCCTATACGCTCAATCCATGCTCTTCGACAGAAGCAACGCGTATTTTCGCCGAAAATACGATGCGCGACGACCTGAGGAGAATGGAATACACCCCCGGAAACTACTACAATTTCCATCCCGGCTCCCATACGGGGCAAGGGACGGAAACCGGTATAGCGCAGATTTCCGATATGCTGAATAAGATTCTCACCGATACCCAGACAACTACCGTCCTGCTCGAAACGATGGCGGGCAAAGGCTCGGAGGTAGGCGGGCGTTTTGAGGAACTGCGCGAGATAATCGACCGCGTGGAAAAAAGCGATAAGCTCGGCGTTTGCCTCGATACCTGCCATATCTATGACGGCGGCTACGATATCGTAGGCAATCCCGACGGCGTGCTCGCGGAGTTTGACCGCGTGATAGGGCTCTCGCGCCTCAAAGCCGTCCATCTCAATGACAGCATCTACGGCTTCCTCTCCCATAAGGACAGGCACGCCAAGATAGGCGAGGGCAAGATAGGCACGGAAGCGCTGGCGAGAATCATCAATCATCCCGCCCTGCAGGGACTTCCTTTTATACTCGAAACGCCGAATGAGCTTGACGGCTATGCCGCCGAGATTTCGCTTTTAAAAAGTCTCTACACGGGAGAATAATTTACAAAGCGGACACGACACAGTTATATTTGCGGTTTATAATGAAGAAAAAAGAGAAAGGAGAGCGGCGCATGAACGATTTCGAAAAGCTATATAAAGAATATTATCCGCGCGTGTACTCTTTTCTCTATAAAATCTGCCGTAATCACGACCTCTGCGAGGAAATGACGCAGGAAACTTTCTTTCAGGCGTATCTTTCCTTTCATAAATTCAGAGGGAACAGCAGTATTTTCACCTATCTTGCCGCGATAGCGAAAAATGTATATTTCAAATATCTGCGCAAAAGCAAGGTGGAAACAGTCGATATCGACCTGCTTGTGACAAGCGATGACGATTCCGCCGCGCAGCCATATGAAATGCTGGAAAAGAAGCTCGCCGCGGAAAAGGTAAACCGTTTTATAAAAGAACTGCCGAAAAACTACAAGGATGTGGTCTTTCTGCGGATATATGCAGATCTGCCTTTCTCGGAAATCGCCGCCAACCTCGGCATATCCGAAAATTCGGCAAAGGTGATATTTTACAGAGCCAAAAAGATTTTAAAGGAGGCTATTAAAAATGATACCATGTGAAGTAATGCACGACCTTATCCTGCTCTACGACGAAAAATCGCTCTCTGATGCGGGAATGAAATTTGTGGCGGAGCATCTCAAGGAATGCCCCGAATGCAGAAAATACTTAAAGAGCATCCGCACAAGCAAGGCAAAGCAGGACAGAGTTTCCGAGGTCTGCGAGCAGGCGGCAAATACTATCGGTCAGTATAATGCCCTCATGCGCAGAATCCGCATAAAGCGCGCCATCATGGCTTGCGCCATCGGCACTCTGCTTGCCGCTTCCATACTCAAAAATGTATATGATGAGATGAAGAAATAAGGCTCATGCCTCAAATATAAAAAGTCTCCCGCAAAATGCACAAGTCCGTAAAAAACGGACAATTGAAAAAAAGAGCCTCCTATGGTAGAAT
>ERZ1026780.396-NODE-396-length-35833-cov-11.911845_pt1 | contig 35833 bp, 29 predicted proteins | sample MGYA00380126_ERZ1026780 | MGnify/ENA primary metagenome ERZ1026780 (study PRJEB33269, sample SAMEA4719762) | human gut metagenome | biome: human-associated habitat; feature: organic feature; material: feces | place: Cameroon | collected 2013-10 ... | reverse complement strand
AGGCTGTTTTTTATGTTTTTGTCTTTGATTCCATTCACGATTCGGCAATAATGCAGAACCGTTTTTTGGGGGTGGGGATTTGCTATGGGGTGAGGGATTGGGTGAGGATTTCGATGAGGCGCGGGAGGGCGTAGCGGTCGAGGTCGGACTCCGGAATCCAAATGAATTCGGGCGGAAGTGTGGGTTTGGCGGTGGCTTCGAGCAGATAGAAATCGGCATACAGCACACGGTGGGTGAGCACGTGCTTCACCTTTTGGCGAAGCAGGGTGAGCGTGCCGTCGAATGGCGGAATGGGGGCATTCTCTATCAAAAGCGGTTCCCACAAACCTTGCCAAATATCGCCAGCAGGGCGGCGACGAATGGCTATTTCACCGTTCACACGAATGTAGATGTATTGCAGATGCCGCGTTTTGATGGTGAGTTTTTTCAATTTCACCGGCAGCGTATCCACCGCATGGGTGTGGAGCGCTTGGCAGGTGTCGGCAATGGGGCAACGGTCGCACGCTGGGCTTTTGGGCGTGCATTGCGTGGCACCGAAGTCCATGATGGCTTGGTTGTAGGCAGCGGCTTGCGATTCGGGCAACAACTCCTGCGCCAGTGCGGCAAATTCCTTTTTCCCCTCGGTGGAATTGATGGGCGTGCCGATGCCGAAGTGACGGCTCAACACTCGATACACGTTGCCATCGACCACTGCCGCCGCTTCACCGAAGGCAAACGAGGCAATGGCTGCCGCCGTGTAGTCGCCCACGCCTTTGAGCATCTTAATGCCGTGGAGCGTGGTGGGGAAACTGCCCAGTTCCTTGATTTGCTTGGCTGCGGTGTGCAGGTTTCGGGCACGGCTGTAGTAGCCCAGCCCTTGCCACAGGCGTAGCACCTCGTCTTCGCTGGCATCGGCAAGGTGCTCCACGGTGGGGTATTGCTCCATGAAGCGGTGCCAATAGTCGCGACCTTGCTCAATGCGGGTTTGCTGCAATATCACCTCGCTGAGCCATATCGGATATGGGTCGGTGGTGTGTCGCCATGGCAGGTCGCGGCCGTTTTGGGCGTACCATCGCAGCAGTGCGGAAGCGAAAGGGTGAATCATCGGCGCGGCTCCTTTCGTTTCAAGCGGCGAATCACAGCCTTCTGCTCATAGCTCACACGCAGCGATTCGCAAATTTTCTGTAGTGCCTTGTTGTGGGTGAAATCGTCGAGGCGGTTGTCTTTCAGATACGGCATCGTCGATTGCGGCAGTTTCACATAGCACACCGACACCAGCCACGCCACCGCCATCTTCACATAATAGCCCTCGTGGCGAATAGCATCGATTGTGCGAAGAATTTGCGCGATATGCTCATCATCCACGAACTCGCGCAGCGCCATTACCACGGCAAAGCGTATCTCGTATTCCTCCTTTGATTTGAAATAGGGCTGAATGAATTGCCACCACTGCCCACGCTCGCTCTTTTTCATCTTGAAAGTGGAGCAAACGCAGTCGCACACCGACCACGAGTTGATGCGTGGCACCCAGTCGGCGATAAGCGCCAACCGATGCTGGAGCGTGATGCCTTTGACATAGCCAATCACCATGCCGTGTAGCATACGGCTTTCCATAAATTCGGTGTCGGCAGATGCCACATAGTCTTGCCAAGAACTGTCGGCGGCAATGCTCTTGGCGAGCAGGCGAAGTTGGGGAATGCGAATGCCCAACACGCCGTCAACGTCAGGATTAAGCATCGCGGCAAACTCCTTGTTGCCCTGCGCCGCCAAATCCGTTAAATGCGTCGATATGTCCTTGCCCAAAAATTGATACATTATACAAATGTACAACAAACCACCCAATCGTCGCAAACTTTTAACAAAGATTCGCACAGGAAAATTTGCGAAATCCAAACTTTTTACTACTTTTGCGTCACGATTAGAAAAGCACGTCTTTCACTATTCGAAGAACACATTTGTCCAACTTTTATAAGATATTATTCATAGCTTTCGCCCATTCACAGTGGAATGGGGAACAGAGATGATTTTGGCTCTTGCCAAAAGGAATTATTGAACCGTTTAACAACTACAACTTTGAATTTTTGCAAAACGGTACTATTATATGTATCGTATATGTATCGTCCTTTGCAATTCCACAAAAAAACAATCACTTCACACATGAGAAAGAAAAACAAGAAGTTGCAAAAGGTGGTGGGCACACTCGATGAGTATGTGCGCGCATGGCGAAAGGCTTCTCGCGCCGACGAGATTGCCAGCCACGGCCGTGCAGTGTCGTTCGCTCGTGTTCACGTCTCTAAAAAGGTGTATAACCGCAAACACGACCGCAAAATCGAGTGGTAAGCCACTCTCTATGGGAGAAACACAAAACCAAACAAACAAATCTTATCAATCTTATCAAAAATGGCAAATAAAATGCGAGCAATGAAGAGAACAAACACAGTGAACAACGAGGTGGAACTTGAACAAAAGAAGAAGGCACTGAAACCCATTTCAGAAGAGGAATTGAAGCAGTGCAATACGATTGATTTAATTGAAATGCTGACTGAGCGACTGAAGGACTGCCGCTTCGACAAGCACACCCTTGAACTTTGCCAGCCAATGCTCAACAAGCTGGCGGCACGCTTCCGCATTTCCGATACTCAGGCGATGATGCTGGCTGTGGGGGTTGAGCACCCTTCGGGATTGGATGTGAATGATGTGGCAACATTCTTCTCATGCTCAAATGTGCGTGCCGGCAGTTATTTCCGTCAATGCCGCGCCTTGGAGAAGGCTGGCATCATGTGCAAAAGAAATATGCTTGGAGAAGACAACTATTACATCACCGAAGCAGCCGACGACGCCCTCCAAACCGACAGGGAGTTTGTGGCGATATGGGACAAAAAATACACTGCCGACGAATTTGTGGATAGGGTGCAGAATGTGTTCTCGATAATGGAAGACCAAGAACTTGACTACGTCGATGGCGTGGAGATGCTCAAAAGGTATTTCAGATCCAACACACACCTCACCTGCGTGTCGGAAATCAACGAGTTGCACCTCCCACCACTGGAGTTTATTGTGCTGGTGCTGATGTGCCACTCCGTGGTCAATGACAGAGTCACTTCCACCCCGTTCTTGTCTATCTACAATATGACGAAAGGCCGTGATTACCACAAATTTCACAAGGAAATATACGAGGGGTGCAACTTGCTCCAAGAGCGAGGATTAGTGGAATTTAAGGCCGACGACGGCATGGCTATTGCCGACCAGTTGCAGATCACCGACAAGGTGAAAAACGAAGTGCTTGCCGAGTACGACATCGAAGACGTGTTTAACCCCCGCACGAAAAATGGACTTCTGAACTATGAGGACTTGGCGGAAAAACCTCTGTTCTACAACGAAAGGGAGGCGAAGCAAGTGTCGCGCTTGCATGAACTGATCACCGAAGAGAAATACAAAGAGGTGTGCGACCGCATGAAGAAAGCCGGTATGCGCACAGGTGTCACCTGCCTTTTCTACGGTGCGCCAGGCACCGGTAAAACCGAAACGGTGTATCAGTTGGCACGCCAAACTGGCCGCTACATCATGGAGGTGAATGTGGATAAGATTAAGGATAAGTTTGTGGGTGAAAGCGAGAAAAATATGCGCAGCGTGTTTGAGACATACCGCAAAAAGGTTCGCAGCATGAAGAATGCGCCCATTTTGCTCTTCAATGAGGCCGACGCCATTTTCAGCAAACGCTTCACCAATGTGGATCATTCGGCGGACCAGATGAACAACGCCATCCAGAACATCATTTTGCAGGAAATGGAGAAGTTTGAAGGCATCATGATTGCCACCACCAACCTCACCACCAACCTCGACAAGGCTTTCGAACGCCGCTTCTTCTACAAGATAAAGTTCGACAACCCTTCGGCAGAGGCAAAGAGCCATATTTGGCAATCGATGATACCCGAACTCACCGATGCCCAAGCGCTGCAACTGGCGAAAACCTACGACTTCAGCGGCGGACAAATCGAGAATGTGAGCCGCAAGCAGAAGGTGAACGCCATCATCAACGACTGCGACTTCAGTTTCGACGACATCATTGCCTACTGCGACGAAGAACGCATCGGCACCACCACACACCACCGCGTAGGCTTCTAATGCCCCACACACAAATCCGAAAAATCCGTGCAAATCCGTGTTTCCCTCTATCGCCCACCGATTTGCACGGATTTTTTTTGTGTGGTGATGAAATTATATTGCAGATTGAAGGGCTGTTTCAGGAAAAATGCGTAATTTTGAACTTTCACATCACACATGAAAACTAAGATTGATGAGCAATATTAAGAAAATCGTACTCACAGGTGGTCCTTGCGCAGGTAAGACTACCGCTTTAGTGAAAATTATAGAGCACTTTTCAAGCCGTGGCTATAAGGTGTTCACCGTACCCGAAGTGCCCACTATCTTCCTTCAAGCCGGCATGGACTATTTGACTAAAAACAAGGCGCTTTTCTACGAAGGCGAAAAGGCTACGCTTGAAATTCAGATGGCTATGGAACGCTCATTTATGAAGATGGCGGAGCAATGCGAGGAGCCAACCGTGGTGATTTGCGACCGTGGCGCGCTCGACATTTCGGCATATTTGCCACCTGAAATGTGGACCGAAATCACCAATTTGTGCGGCACAAATTCCACCGAACTCCGCGAATCATACGATGCGGTGCTCCACCTGGTGTCGGCTGCCGACGGTGCGGAGCAATTCTACAACACCACCTCTAACGAGGTGCGCACCGAGGGGCTGGAACTGGCTCGCTCGCTCGACAAGCGTGTGATTGCCGCTTGGGCTGGTCACCCACATTTGCGTGTGATTAATAATCATGAGGACTTCGACCACAAGCTCCGCCGTGTGCTTCAAGAAATTTCCAACGTGCTTGAACTGCCTCAACCCATCGAGGAGAGCCGCAAATACATTGTGGAGGTGCAAGGCGAGATTGAGGGTGCCGTGAAGAGCGAAATCACCCAAACCTACCTTGTGGCAGAGCCTAACTGCGAGGTGCGTCTGCGCCGCCGCGAATGGCAAGGAAAGTCGTTCTTCATTCACACTACCACCAAGCGCATTTCGCAAAATGAGCAACTGGTGACTGAGCGCCAAATCAGCAAAAACCTCTATACATCGCTGCTCCAGCAAGCCGACCCATATCGCCAAACCATCGAGAAAACGCGATGCAGCTTTATATGGAAAGGCCAATACTTCGAACTCGACAGCTACAAAACTCCATGCAAGGGACTGGTGATTCTCGAAACCAAAGACGTGGCAGAAGGCGAAGCGGTGAAATTTCCACCATTCCTGCGTGTGCTTGAAGACATAACCGGCAACAAACGCTACTACAACTACAACATGGCGTTGAAATAGTGTGCTCACCATCTTAGGCGCAACAATAATAATTCGTGAAAATTTGTGCGAATCCGTGGCAGTAAAAAACGAACACGGATTGCCCACAAATTTTCACGGATTTTTTTATTGAATCCTCCAAGCCCGTTACTGTCATAACGTAGGGACATGCCTTTGGCATGTTTCGATGCGAACGGCTAATTTCAACGCATCACCCAACATGCCAAGGCGAGAGCACTGAAAAAGTCGAAAAGAGGGATTTTAGAGCCGTTGGAAACGGCATATTGTGGTTAACTCCATGCAAGCTCGCTTGCGAGCGCAGCTTGGAGACAGGTCCAAATATAGTGGCGAGCGTCGGAGACGGTCGGTCGTGGTAGCATCAATAGTTTTGACCATAACCGACCCTCTACGAGGCTCATACCCTCTTTTGTGCAATCTCCAAGCTGCGCTCATTCGCTCCTGCGGAGCTTCATTCGCTTGCATGGAGTTAACCATAATCAGCCGTTTCCAACGGCAACAAACCTCCAGAAAATATTCACTTCATTCACTATTTTATAATTTTTCAGTGCTTTCGCCAAGGCATGTCCTTACGCTATGGCGTTATCGTTTTGAGAAATTTGGCATACCCTCTGACCTCTAATTTCCAATCTCTAACTTCTTACAAAACTTCTATTTCGCGAAAGTTTTTGTAACTTTGCACTTTGGCTGGGCTACGCATTGACGCTCAAGCCGTGCGAAGCAATACGATTATGGCAGACTCTCTGAAAGACAAAACGGCAAAGAATCTATTTTGGAGCGCGATGAACAATGGCACCATGCAGGTGCTGAACTTGCTTATCGGCATTTTCCTGGGGCGCTTGCTCACGCCGGGCGAATATGGCTTGGTGGGCGTGCTCACCATTTTCACGCTCATTGCCGGAAATTTGCAGAGCAGCGGCTTCACACAGGGGCTTATCAACCTGAAAAACCCCACGGCACGCGACTATAATTCGGTGTTTTGGTTCAACGTGATTGCCAGTTTCATCATTTATGGCGTGCTATTCTGCTGCGCGCCACTCATCGCCGACTTCTTCCACCAGCCAGCCTTGGTCGATTTGTCAAGGTTTGTGTTTTTGGGATTTGTGATTTCCTCGTTTGGCATTGCCCACGCCGCGTATATGAACAAAAACTTGATGAACCGCCAACAAGCGTTTATCAGCTGTTTGGCACTGGCAGTGTCGGGCGTTTCGGGCATCACGCTGGCATTCAACGGCTACTCCTATTGGAGTTTGGCATGGCAGCAAATTATCTACATCACCGTGCTCAACATCGGCAGATACGCCGTGGTTGACTGGCGCCCGATGCTCAAAATCGACTTCGGACCGGTAAGGCAAATGTTCAGTTTCAGCGTAAAAATTCTGATGACCAACATCATCAACACGCTCAGCAGCAATATCCTCACCTTCATTTTCGGCCGCTACTTCCCCATGAAGCAAGTGGGCAATTTCACGCAAGCCTACAAGTGGAACACGATGGCCAACTCCTTCGTTGCCAACACACTGTGGCAGGTGGTGCAAACCGTACTCGTGGCGGCTGGCGATGAGCGAGAGCGCCGATGCCGCGTGTATAGGAAGATGATGCGCTTCACCGCCTTCATGTCGTTTCCGCTGATGTTCGGCCTCGCGCTGGTGGCAGAGGAATTTATTCTGTGCACCATCGGCGACGAATGGGTGGGCAGCATACCGCTGTTGCGCATCTTGTGCGTGTCGGGCGCGTTCGTGCCGTTCTACACCATGTATCAGAATTTGGCAATCAGCAGCGGCCGTAGCGACCTCTACCTCTGGTGCAATGTGGCGCAAATCGTGCTGCAAGTGGCAGTGATTTTCGCCTTTAAATCGATGGGACTCACCGTGATGGTCATTGCCTATTCCGCATTCATCGTCTTGTGGCTACTGGCGTGGCAAGTGGTGGCAAAACGCCTCATCGGCCTGCGCCTCGTCCACACCCTGCTCGACGTGATGCCCTTCATGCTCATCTCGGCAGGCGTGATGGCTGCCACCTACTTCTGCACCTTCTGGATATCCAGCCACCCCATCATCCTCGTGGCGCGCATCGCCATCGCCGCTCCCCTCTACATCGCCGCCACCAAACTCCTCCACCCCGAAATCCTAACCGAAACCCTTGCCTACCTCCACCCCCACCAAAAATAATCCCCCCACCAAAAAGTCGTCATTTATCCCGAACTCGCATTGATAATCACACAAATCCCCTCAAAAAAAGCATCTCCACATAAACTTCCTCTTTTAACCTGTCAGCACATTTAACCCTAATCGGTCATTAGGGCTTGTGGTTTTTCGGAATTTTAGAAGAATGAAATTTGATTGTCTTTTAATGAGCGATAGCGAGCTATTACGAATTAAAAACAAGTGAAAGGCATCTTATAAAAGCAGAAAGACCGCAAGAAGTATCCTAAAAAATCATTACACGCACGAATGACCGATTTGGATTTAATTATTCGCTCAATTCTTTCGTGATTGTGAATGTAAAATTGTATATTTGTATGTTGCATCTTTGCCATGTGCAATGTGATGCGATTTTGCTACATGAATCTTAAATAGCGAACAGGAATTATGACTGAAAAATATAATGCTTCGAATGTTTCACTTGAGCAGATTTTAAGCTACATAAAGTCGGGCGAAATCGCCATACCCGAAATCCAACGCCCTTTTGTGTGGAAACCTCGACAGGTGAGAGACTTAATCGACTCGCTCTATATGGGCTATCCTACTGGCTACTTGATTATTTCACAAAGCCCCGACATGAGATTGAAAGACGGCTCGATGTCAATCGGCAAGAAGATTATGATTGACGGGCAGCAGCGTGTCACGGCATTGATGACCTCGATTGTGGGGCTGGAGGTGCTGGGCAGTGATTTCAAGAAGCGCAGAATCAAAATTGCCTTCAATCCCCAAGCCTCGGTAGAAAACGAAGAAGAAGTGTTTAAAGTGCAAGATAATGCTGTGTTGAAAGACAAGAAATGGATTTCCGACATCGCAGAACTGTTTAAGCCCGACTTCGACCAGTGGGAGTTTGTGAACGAGTATTGCCAGCAGAATCCCGATGTGAATGGCTCACAGATGAATAAAATACTGATGCGACTGCTGGATATAAAGAATCGTCAGATTGGCGTAATCACTCTTGACAAAGACTTGAATATTGATGAGGTGACGGAGATTTTTATCCGCATTAATAGTCAAGGCGCAAAGTTGAATCAAGCCGACTTCGCCATGTCGAAAATTGCTGCCAACACAGAATACGGCGGCAACGCACTGCGCAAGGCCATCGACTACTTCTCTCATTTGGCAGTGGAGCCTGATTGGTATGCCGACATGGCAAAGGATGAGGCATTTATGGGCACACGGTACGCCGAAAAATTAAAGTGGCTGAAAGATGACAGAGAGTCGATTTTCGACCCCGACTACAACGACATCTTGCGCATCGCCTTTATGTATAAATTCGGCCGTGCGAAGTTGAAAGACCTCGTAAGTTTACTCGGTGGACGTGATTTCGAAACACGCGATTATCGAGAGACGATTGCCGAAGAATCGTTCGCAAAGTTGAGCGACGGTGTGATTGACTTCATGAGCCAATACACGTTCTCCAACTTTGTACTCGGCATGAAGACCGCCGGCTTCATTTCCAACAAGTTGATCAACTCTCAAATGACACTGGATTTCGCATACACGCTATATCTATTGCTGAACAACAATCCAGCAATAGAAAAGAACCAAATTAAGCATTATGTGGCAAAGTGGTTTGTGATGTCAACACTCACAAGCCGCTACATCGGCTCTCCAGAATCGCAAATGGACTTTGACATCAAGCGCATTCGTGAAAAAGGATTCATGACATTCTTCAAAGAGGTAGAAGAAGCCGAACTCTCCGACACTTTTTGGAATGTGGGTCTTGTACAAAACCTTGAGACACAAGTTATCAACAGTCCATTCTTCAATGTCTTTCTTGCCGCACAAATCTACGAGGGCAACAATGCGCTGTTCAGCAATGGCACAAAAGTAGGCTATCTGATTACGCTGATGGGCGATGTGCACCACATCTTCCCCAAGCAGTATTTGCGCAAAAATGGCTATGACGAGAAAAGGCTATATAATCAGATTGCCAACTTCACCTATCTCGACACACAAGTGAACAAGGGTATATCCGACGATGCGCCAAACGTGTATTTCAAAAACGCCATCGAGGCTTGTGAAAATGGCAAAACGCTATATGGCATCATCCCCGACACAGCCACGCTACGCCAAAATTTGCAAGAAAACTGCATACCCGAATCAATCGTGGATATGGATTACTCCAACTACCCCGACTTCCTCGCCTCCCGCCGAAAGCTAATGGCAAAGAAAATCCAAAACTACTACAAAAACCTATAGTCCCACCCACAAAACGTCCCATACTATCTTAGGTATTGCATTAGTTTGGATTTGTAATGAATGATGATGAAATGTTATTTGGAAATAGAGGTGCCTGTGCGTTATGATGCTCTGTGGTTTAAGGAACTGCGAGATGCGTGCAAGGGCGTTGATGTCAGGTGGCAACGTGCCTGGCACCATATCACTATGGCGTTTCTCGACGAGATGCCAGCTGGTGTTAATTTCCGTGGAATTTTAGACAGGCATTTGAAGCATTATCAGGCACCCGAATTGACGTTCGACAAAGTGGACTCTTTCCGTACCAAATCTGGTATGCACATCATCTATCTTTCTGCCACACATGTACCTAAGGATTTCGAAGCGATTGTTCAAGCCATTCGCAATGATTTTGAGACCGTGGGGTGCAAAATGCAATCAGCCTTCAAATTACATGTCACCCTCGGCAGAGTGACCGACGCGGCAATCAATGTCCGCGCCTTACAACGAATCACCGCCTCAATCCAGCCCCCACCATTCACCCTCAAACTCCAAAAAATCAATTTCAGAGTATTCCGAGGCAAAACACTCCACACCACCACCCTCCCATAGTTTCATGGGGATGGAGGGTTATTTTCCGATGCAGAAGTGGGAGAAGATTTCGCCGAGGATGTCGTCGGTGGAGATTTCGCCTGTGATTTCGCCGAGGTAGTGCATACATTCGCGGATGTCTTGGCTTACGAAGTCGCCACTGAGGCCACTGTAGAGACCGTCGATGCTGCGTGTGATGGCTTCGCCTGCGCGCACGAGGGCTTCGTAATGGCGTGAGTTGGTGACGATTACGGCTTCGTCGTCGGCTACCGATGGCAGTGCCGCCATCTTGATGATGGCTTGGTTGAGGGCTTCCATATTTTGGCCGTCGCGTGCCGAAACGTAGATGGTTTGGGCTTCCACGTTGCCGCTGATTTGCTGCTCTATCACGCGTGCCACTTCGGTTTGGGTGGTTTGGTCGGTGGTGTCGATTTTGTTGACCACCACGAGCAGTTTTTTGCCTTCGCAGCGTGGCAATATCTGCTGGCTGAAGGTGGCTATCTCGTCGGCTCCCTCGCTTGGATCAACCACCCACAGCACGAGTTGCGCCTCGTCGAGTTTTTTGAACGAGCGCTCGATACCCATATTCTCAATTACGTCGCCCGATTCACGAATGCCAGCGGTGTCGATAAAACGGAAGAGTGTGCCACCGAGGGTGATGGTGTCTTCTATCACATCGCGTGTGGTGCCTTTGATGTCGCTCACCAAAGCACGGTCGTCGCCGAGCAGAGCGTTGAGCAAGGTGGATTTTCCAGCGTTGGTCTGCCCCACGATAGCCACAGGCAGACCGTTTTTGATGGCGTTGCCAGCACTGTAGGAATCGGCAAGGCTGTAGATGACTGACTTGATTCCTGTTGCCAGGTCGATGAGTTTGCCACGGTCGGCAAAGTTCACCTCCTCCTCGCTGAAATCGAGTTCGAGTTCAATCAGCGACACGAATTGGAGCAACTGGGCGCGCAAACTGGTGAGGCGGCGGCTGAAAGCGCCACGCATCTGATTCATTGCCACACGGTGCGATGCGCGCGACGACGATGCAATCACGTCGGCTATGGCTTCGGCTTGCGAAAGGTCGAGTTTGCCGTTTCCGAAGGCGCGTTGCGTAAATTCGCCGCCAGTGGCCGAGCGGCAGCCAGCGTCAATCAGCGTGTTCACCACTTGCTGCTGAATCCACATCGAGCCGTGGCAAGCGATTTCAATCACATCTTCGCCCGTGAAAGAGTGCGGGCCGCGAAACAGGGTGAGCACCACCTCGTCGAGCAGTTCGCCACTGGTGTCGAGCAGGCGGCCAAAGTGCGCCGTATGGCTTTTCATCTCGCTGATTGGCGCGCCCTTCCATCGCTTCGTCACGATAGATATGGCGTCGTCGCCACTCACTCTCACCACTGCTATGCCACCCATCCCGTGGGGTGTGCTGATAGCCACAATTGTATCGTTGTTGATTGTCGTCATTCGTTTATTTTTTGTTACTGCTGGTCCACATCTCAATGTCGGCATTCGCCTCCATCTGTCGTTCTAATTTATCGTCAACTGCCGAGAAAAAGTCGAGCCCGGTCATTCGTTCGATATAGTCAACGCTCACCACATGCTTAGTGTAGGAACCACGGATTTTCTCATTATTGAAAATGAAGCCGATGGCGCGGCCATGGTTGGGCGCATAAATCACCTTGAAGAACGCTCCCGGCACCGATATATTTTGGTCAGTGCCAATGCGCTTCATCTTGTTTTTCAACACTGGCCCTGCCGCCACAATCAACCGCTTGTCACGCTTCGCCCAACGGTGAACAGCCATTTCGAGTTGTCGCCAGCATCCATCGTTCAGCGCATGGAGTTGCGGACACATATTCGTCATGTAGAAACATTCCTTCATGGCAGTTTTGTCCCACTTCATATCGTTGGCAGGCACCATGTGTCCACGGTCGTAGCCAGAGCCTTTGTATTCATACCAATCGGGGCTGTCGGGACATTTCGGGTCGGCAAGAAACTTATAGTTCTTGCGTCGCTCTGCGCCAGGGGCATCGCATTGAGCCACTTCGGTGGCCGACAGTTCGTAGATTACGCAGTTGGGGATGCGGTGCTCCTTGTTGAAATAGCACACATATGCCATGTGGTTGATGCGTTGGTTAGCCACCCCTTGCGGCACCTTCACCAGCAGGAGCGGATTCTTGTCGGTGCTGACAAGTTTGCCAACGGGGCTTTTCTTCTCCACATTCTCCACTTCGGCATCGGCAGTTTGCCCTGCGGTGAACTTAACAGCAAAGCACACAATCCCTGCGCTCAGCAGCAGGGCGATAATGGAGTATGATAATTTCTTCATATTGCGTTGAAAATTACATTTTTAAAACTGAAACCAACTGTCGGCATCAACTCCCGATTCAAGTCTGAGCTGCTCGGCATCGGGGAGTGTGCTGAAAAAGTCGAAGCCAGTGAGGCGTTCCACCTCGTCCACGCTCACAGCATATTCCGAGCAGAGTTTGTCGGCATCGGCGTTGGGCATCACAAACGCGATGGTGCGCGACGGACGGGCATAAGGGGCAAACACCACCTTGAAAAACTGCCCAGGCACGGCAATTTTGCTCGTTTTGCCAATGGTAGGCATCTGCTTGGCGAGAATCGGTCCGGTGAAAACCACGAGCACACTGTCGCGCAATGCCCATTCCCTCACCTTTTCCTCCAGCATCTGCCATGCGCCAGTGTTCAGACTCTTGCGCTGTGGGCAAATGTTGAGCATCGTGTAAGATTGCTCCAATGCTTGCTCGCTCCACTTCATGTCGGCAGCCGGAGCCATGTGACCACGCTGGTAGCCACTTTTTGCATACTCCGACGGCTTGGCGCACCCTCTCACCGAATCGGCACAGGTGAAGGTGCCGCTATACGATGCCTTGCCTCCGATGTGGCTTCGCAAAAGGCGGTAAACCACATAGTTTGGAATGTGGTGGGCGGCATTGAAGTGCACCGTGAAACCGTCAAGCGTTACCACCTCGTCGGGCGTGGCGTCGGGCAACTGCACCTCGCAGATTTGCGCCAGCAGCGGCTCATCAATGGTGATGCCCACCGATGCCGAACGCTGGCTCCTGACCACCAGCACAACCACCGCCGCCGTCACCGCCACACCCCAAATGCCCGAAAGCAGATGAAGCCGCCAGCGGTGCGAAGCATAGGTTTTGCGCTTTTTACGAATTGCCATCATGCAAATGCCATGTTTAACATTACAAAATTACAAAAATTATTATTACCTTTGCTCACATAATACGCAAATAAACTGCCCACGCCTATTTAGGTGTGGCTTAAACATATAACCACAACATGAAATTAGTAGATAGATTTCTCCAGTATGTGAAGTTCGATACTCAAAGTGACGAACTTACCAACCTCACTCCCTCCACACCAGGCCAAATGGTGTTTGCACAAGAACTCAAGAAAGAACTTGAAGGCATGGGCCTCAGCGACATCTCGCTCGACGAAAACGGCTACTTGATGGCAACTCTCCCTTCAAACACCGACAAGAAGGTGCCAACCATCGGCTTTATCGCGCACCTCGACACCGCCCCCGACATGAGCGGCCACGGTGTGAATCCCCGTGTGGTGAAATATGAAGGCGGCAAGGTGGTGCTCAACGAGGAAAAAGGCATCGTGCTCGACCCTGAGCAATTCCCCGAAATGGCCGACTTCGTGGGTCAAGACCTCGTGGTGACCGACGGCAACACACTGCTCGGTGCCGACGACAAGGCTGGTATCGCTGAAATTATCAGCGCCATTGAATACTTCCAGGCACACCCCGAAATCAAGCACGGCGACATTCGCATCGCGTTCAACCCCGACGAGGAAATCGGTATGGGCGCACACCACTTCGATGTGGAAAAATTCGGTGCCGAATGGGCTTACACCATGGACGGTGGCTATCCTGGCGAACTTGAGTTTGAAAACTTCAACGCAGCATCGGCAAAAATCACTTTCACCGGCTTGAACGTGCACCCTGGCATGGCGAAGCACAAGATGCTCAACTCTATCCGAGTGGCTAACCAGTTTGCGGTAATGATTCCACGTTGGGAAACCCCAGAACATACCGAAGGCTACGAAGGCTTCTATCACCTTATTGGCTTTGAGGGCACAGTGGAAAAAACCGTGCTCACCTACATCGTTCGCGACCACGACCGCGCACGCTTCGAAAGCCGCAAGCGCGAACTCGAACACCTTTGCCACAAAGTGAACACCGAGTTTCCCAACTGCGCGTCAATCGAAATCAAAGACCAATACTACAACATGCGCGAAAAGATTGAACCAGTGATGCACATCATCGAGGTGGCAGAAAAGGCAATGAAAAACGCCGATGTCACCCCAATCGTTCAACCAATCCGCGGCGGCACCGACGGCGCACAACTCTCGTTCAAAGGTCTGCCATGCCCCAACATCTTCGCAGGCGGCATGAACATGCACGGCCGCTACGAATACGTTTCCGTTCAGGCAATGGAAAAGGCAATGCGCACCATCGTAGAAATCTGCAAAATCGTAGAATCCGAAGCCTAACCCCCACCGCTTCGACCAAAACAACACCCCAGAGGCTGAGCCGCACCCACCCCAAGCGGTCCAGCCCCTGTGTTATTCATTAATTCTAATACAATCAACCAGATAAATGAAAAATGAAATTATTAAACGCAATATAACTCAAGATAAAGAGTTTTATTGGACTGAATGTAGCGGAAGTATTGAACGATTATGCGAAAAACACAACGGAATAAAAATTCCTAATGAATATGCTTTCGACATTCTTCAAACCCCTGTGACATTGTTAGATGATGGTTATCACTACGAACGAGTGATTAAGGGCGAAACACAACAGAAGGTGATTTATGGTTTTAATAATGAAGAAACATTCAATATTGTAAAAAAGGAATTTACAGAACACATCAACGGCTGTATTAAGCACATCCTTGATTGTCAGATAAATGAGGATATTGAAACGCCGTCTTTTGGGCGTTTGAGTAAGGTGCAATGCTCTGTTGCCGTTGTCAACTTTTTCGTTGATTTGAGATGGGAGGATGAATGTTACGAATTGTCATCAGAGAGTTTAAAACTGCTTTCTGACCATGTTGATTATTTGAAAAGCGTGGTTGATGATGGGCAGCAAGACGAAATAACATCACTGGCGATTGACAATGGGGAGAATCTATTAAACACAATGTCAGTTATGACATTTAAGAAACTATAAACATGGCATCGGAGATGCCATATCATGCGAAACACCATGCAAGCGTCCTTGTGTGCAAGGACGCGCAGCTTGGTGATAGCAATGTGTACACTATATGAGCCTCGGAGAGGGTCGGTCGTGGTATCAATCTCTCCTTATTCATAATCATAACCGACCCTCTCCGAGGCTCGACATCATACCTTACACTCGTCACCAAGCTGCGCTCAATCGCTCTGCGATTTTCACTTGCATGGTGTTTCGCATCATTTGGCATCTCCGATGCCTGCTCCTGCTTCTGTATCAGTATGTATTTACTTTTTCCGTTTAGAACCGGGGGTATTTTGTGAACCAGCCTAAGGCGTCGATACGGTATTTCAACAGGAATTTCAGACAGCATAGGTGAAATGGTATGCCGTGGTCAAAAATCCATTCTTTCTTGTTGACGACCAAATATAGATGTATCATCTCATGGATTAATGTGTCACGAATCAGTTTATCGTTCCAGTTATATACGGTGCTGAAGGATATTGACAGGTTTCCGTTGTTCGGAGTATTCAGACGAGCGACAGGATTACCTGTACGGTGTCGGCGAAAATCAACCATCGGTAGTTTATCATCAAAGTAACGCTTGTTGTATTCAATAAACCGTTCTTTTAAAATCTTTGTTGTAATTTCCATGTTTTATAGGTTTTTAATGTGTGTCTCTAAGTGATTAACGTGGGGAGGTGCCTTTGGCATGTTTCTAAAATGCTGACATATTTTATATTGGCAACAAAACATACCGAAGGCACATCCCTACGTTATGACGAAATCGCATTCCCGACCGAGCCTCTTATTCGGTGACTTGGATGGTACTGGATGAACTGTCGGAGGATTTAACCACTTGGATTTGCACGGGTATGTTGTCGCGCACTTCCTGTATGTGGCTGATGATGCCCACGTGGCGGCCATTCTTTCCGCGGAGCGAACGCAGGGTGTTGATGGCGTTGGTGAGCGGTTGGCCACTCAACGATCCAAAACCCTCGTCGATAAACAGGGTATCGACCGACAGCCCTTGCCCAATATCGCTCAATGCCAAAGCCAAAGCGAGCGACACGAGGAAGCTTTCACCACCGCTAAGCGAACTGGTGTCGCGCGAAGCATATCCTTGATAAGCGTCCTCCAGCGATGAGTAAAGGGTGCGTGGCACGCTCTTCAAACTATAGCGTGGCTCCAACTTTTCCAAGTAGGTGTTGGCAGAGTTGAGCAAGCCGCCAAAAATGTAGCTTTGCGCTATTGTGCGGAACACCTTGCCATCTTTATCGCCAATCAACTTGCTTAGGCGAAGCCATTTATCGTATTCCTTGCGAGCCTCAGCCTCCTTTTCCACCAGTGCGGTGAGTGCCTTTTTCTTCTCTGCGTCGGCGCTCAACTCCTTGTTGATGGCACCAATCTGCTGGTTGAGTTCACCGATGGCGTTTTCTGCCACTTGGCAGGCGTTTGCGGTGCTGTCGATGGTGTCATCTTCAGCCAATTCGGGCTTGGCGGCTTGGTGCGCTTTATGGCTTTCAATAGCCTCTTTCCACAAAGTTTCCTTTTGCGTAGGGGCTTTGCGCTGATTCTCTATTTTTTCAGCCAACTTGCTCACCGATGTAGCAGTGTTAAGATATTCGAGGCGAACAATCGTGAGATCGGGGTGCTGCTCTAAAAACAGGTTCAGACTGTTGCGATTTTCGGTTGCGGCGCTCTGGGCTGAAGCAATGGCAGAAGCCACCACGCCCACGCGTTGCAACACACTGTTGGCACTCTCAAACAAATTCGCCATTTGGCACGCAGCCACAGGCTCGGTTTTGCTCCAATCGGTTTGCTTTTCCTGGATTTGCTTGATGATGTTGGCGGTACGCTCGTTGTCGCGCTGTGCCTGTTCGATTTGCGCTTCAAGGTTGGTTTGTTGGCTTTTCTTGCTTGCGAAATCGGCGGCGGCTTGCTCCAGTTCCTTCTTAAACAGCAGCGGCTCGCTCTTCCAGTCGTGCTTCCACTCGCTGTCGGCAAGCAGCGGTTCCACCTCACCGATAGCAGCGGCGATGTCGGCATTATGTTCGGCGATGGCGCGATTGTTGTTTTCAATCTTTGCCTTGCTGCCGTCCACGGCTTGCTTCGCCTTTTCGCTTGTCACACGCATCTCCTCAAGGGTTTTCGTAGCAGTTTCGTGCTCAATGCGCAGCCCCTTCAGTTCTTCCTCAAGTTTCTCGCCATTAGTGATTTTTGGGCTAATGTCGGTGGTGAGGAGCTTCTGCTGATCATCGCAGAGCGATTGCAACGCTTGCTTAGTGTCGGCGTTAAGCACGTCGATACCGCATTTCTTGCACGATTCGGCAGCCTTTTTTTGAGCGTCGGCCACAGAGTGGTCGGCATCGTATTTCTTCTTGTCGGCATCGTATCTTTTGGTTTCCGATTTCAGTTCCGACTCGGCTTCGCGCATTTGCTTTTCGGCAAGTTCGCTTTTGCTTTTCGCCTCATTGTAACTCTTGTCGGCATCGAGATACATCTTGTTCACCGCATCTTCCAGCGGCAGTTGCTGCACCTTCTGACGGCACACAGGGCACTCGCAACCCACCGTCAGGCGACTTCTCATCTGCTTTGCGAAACTATCGACCGAGTCGCGCAAAAGGTCTCTCGCCTGTTCGCAGGCAGCGGTGGCTGCCTTAGCCTCGGTGTAGCAGGGCACAAGTTCTTTGTCGAGGCGCAATTTTCTTGCCTCAATGTCGTTTTTCAGTGCGTCGAGGCGCTGTTTTTCTTTATTTCTCGCTTCCTCAGCCTTGTCGATAGCGTCGATATTGTCGATGGCGATGCCAATGTTGCTGAGCAGTTCTTTCACGGTGTCGCGCTCGTTTCGCAAGTCTTTGAGTTTCAACGCGTCGAGTTCGCTATCTTTTGTCTTGATGGCATCGGCAAGCACTTGAACAGCTTTTCCATGCTCGGTAAACTCCCCGTTGGCTTTCTCGCACTGGGGCACAAGAGTGCCAGTGAGCAACTGCTGCTCTTTTTCGACAGCGGCAACCAACTCTTCCACCTTTTTGCTTTTAACGTCAATGGTGGAGAGGCTTGCGCCGATGGTTTGGGCGTTGTCGAACACGGCAGCCTTGCCACTATTGGCGGCAATAGCCTCGCCAAGGGCTTTCAATTTGGCACCGGACTCCTCACATTCGTTTTGGGCATACTGATAGCCGCTCTGCACCTTCACATACTCCGCTTTCAGTTTAGAGAGTTCGCCCTCTTGCTGCTTGATTTGCTTCTCGGCGGCAACGGCTTGCTCAAGGTGCTTTCGGGCGCCAATGGAGGCGTTCCAATCGTTCACAAAACTGCAATCGCTCTTGTACTGATTGCTTTCAAGCACTTCGCTGGCGGCGTCAAATTCCTGTTTGGTTTGTGCCTCTTTCTGTGCCAACTTGCTTTCCATATCCAGCCAATCCCTTTTCTTGCGGGCGTTGTCGCGCTCGGCGCTCTGCTGCTTCCTGCTTTCTTCAAGCGCAGCCACTTGCTCCTTCTTTTCCGCTATTTCGTCGTCGGTGAGGCCTGTGTCGCTTGCGGCTTTCTGGGCGGCTTCCCACGCTTCTTTTTTTGCGCTTTGGATTTCATACACCTTGCTGCCCACAGCTGAGAACTCTGCGGTTTGGGTGATTTTCTCCAAAATGTCGGCTCTTTCCGTCTCGCTGCTCGACAGAAATTTGGTGAACTCGTTTTGGGCAAGCATCGTGGTGCGGCAGAACTGGTCGAAATCCAGCCCTATCACTTCTGCTATCTTTGCCTGCAATTCAGCATCTTTGACACCTGCCGACTGTATGCTTTCGCCTGTGGCAAGGTTGGTGATGCTGCGATTAATGCTGTTGATTTTGTTATCGACTTTCTTTTTCTTGCCGCGTTGCACTTGCCATTCTGCCTTGTAGTCGGTGCCGTCGTTGCCCTCGAAAAGCAGTTCAACCAATGCTTCGCCGGTATTGCGACGCATCAATCGGCGAGGGTCCCTCAACGTGAGTTCATCGTCGCCATTCTTCACGGTCACCTTGGTGCCTTTTGCCAGGCGTGGGGTGTTGTTGAACAATGCCAGACAAATGGCATCGAGAATGGTGGTTTTGCCTGCGCCAGTGTCGCCGGTGATGAGATACACGTCGCTGTCGCAAAGTGGTTGCGCAGTGAAGTTGATGGTGGCTTCAATGATTGAAGCGATATTGCTAATATGCAGTTGTTTGAATTTCATGGTTATTCCTGATTTGAGTTCAACATTTCCTTTACTTCCTGAAGCATTTCGAGCATTTCGTCGTCGAATGTCACGCCCTCCGACTCGATATACATTTTTGCCACTTCTATGAAGTCGATTTGCTTCAGTTCGGTGGCGGTAAGGGAGGGCTGGTCGCTGGTGTCGTGGTCGCGCAACGCCTTTCGCTTTGAGTTGATGAGGCAAAGGCGGCATTTCTTGTCAGCCACTATCTGCTGCGCCTCGTCGTTGGCTCCTGCGGGCAGATAGCCATCCACCTCCACATTCAGGCGCACAAACGATGGGATTTCGCTGTCGTAGTCAGCGAGCATTTTCTTCACATCTTCCCATTCGGCGGCTCCCTCAAATGGCAAATTCACCAATGGGTTGATGTTTTTCACAGGTATCGACTCCACACTCACCGATGCGCCACGATGCTCGCACTCCACCATCAGCACGCCGTGCTCATTGCCTGAGTACGACTCGTCGAAACTCACCGCTATCGGTGTGCCGGCATACCAAACGCGCTTTTCCTTATCCAGGCACTGCTGCTTGTGTATGTGCCCCAGTGCCACATAGTCGTAGCCGTCGGCAAACACACTCAATTCCTGGCAGTTCAGTCCGCCGATATTGGTGTCGGTCGAGAAATCGTGCCCTCGCCAGTCGGAGTTTGCCACAGCCAAGTGCGCGGCAAGCACCACAGGCAGCCCATTCTCGTTGCGCTCAGCCACCTTCTCCGCCATCACCTTAAACACATCTTCGGGCATATAGCGGTCGGCGGCAAAAGGCACAGCCACCACATATCCCTTGTCGGCAATGGGGATAATATAGTCGTCGAGGTTGCAGTCTTTGGATATGGTGCCCACCATGTGCACATTCAGCGCACGCCATGGGGTGTGGAAAATCATGTGCTTACTGCCGCTGTCGTGGTTGCCGGCAATGCACACAATGGTCATATCTTCGCACGCCTCGTGTATGCTCACAATGGCATTGGCAAACATCTGCTGCACGCTGGCAGAGGGCTGGGTGGTGTCGTAAATGTCGCCCGAAATCACCAGTGCGTCGGGCTGTTGCACGGCCACAATTTCCGCAATCTGGTTCAGCATATCCAACTGCGATGCTTCCTGCGATTCGTTATACAGAAAATGCCCCAAATGCCAGTCACTCGTATGTAAAATTTTCATCACAAATATTGATTTACAAGTTAATCACACAATAAACTATCAAATATACAAAACAATTCATAAATTTCGCCTATACAGTTCCGCTTTTTTTAACCCAAACCGGTCAATGGCCAATGGTCAATGGCAGGAAACTCTGCACCTGTGCGTTTTTCGGCAGATTGGGTGTCGGAAGTGAGGATGAGAGTGCGCAGAGCACAGTGCCTCGCGTCGTTATAGAGATGGTGGGAAATATGGGTGTGCAGACTCATGTGAAAACGCACGGCCAAAAATTCGTCATGCGACAAATGCAATCCCAATTCCTTCAACATTCCAGCCGAGCGGCGGCCATGCCCTACTTGGTCAGTCATTCCGCCACAGTTGCAAAAGTCGTGCAGCAAAGCGCAAATGGCGATGCTCTGCTCGTCAATGCCATTGGGATTGTTTTGCAGGGCAATCTGATAGGTTTGCCACGCATGGTCTGCCAGTCCACCTCTGTAATGATGGTGACGGTGGCAACTCTTAGTAAAAAAGCCGTTGTTTTCCATGTAGTCAATTACCTGTTCAATGTTCTCACGGCCAGTGGCACGCAGTGTGCCAATAATCTTTTCTTTAACTGTCATAATCCTTTTTAGTAGTTAAAATTCATAATCCAATATTTCAAAAACCGGCATCGCCATATCGTAGGGACATGCCTTTGGCGAGAGCACTGAAAAAGTCCTGTTTTTTAAAGACCAAAACGAAAAATTCTTACGATTTATAACTTTTCTTTCCACAAATCGCCTCAATAAGGCTATGATAGGCAGAAAAAGAAGGGTAAAACGACTATTTCTCCGTTATTAACTTTCAATCTGAAAGTTGGTTTTACTTTTTCAGTGCTCTCGCCTTTGGCCTGTTTCCAATGCGTTGACACATTTTCAACTGGGTTTTAACTTCGCTGCAAAGTTAATCACCACATGTGCAACCTATCTGCACACATAACAAAAAAAATCAAATAAAATTGCATTTTTTGTTTCGGCGGTAGTGAAAGCTCGCATATCATCATTTTTTAGTACCTTTGTCACCATATATATTTATAGAGCCGTCGCAAAAATGTTGAGAATAACAGGGCGAGGCTTGGACCGGAATGTGGAATGGCATTTTGGAGGGAAATGATTTTTGAAGAATTTTTTTTGATATGAAGAGAAATGAAGTGTGCTACATTGCTGTTGTGGCAGTGATTGGCGTGTCGCTACTTTTGGGATTCGCCGAGGAAGTGTTTGGATTGGAGTTGGGACAGTTGGCGTGGATGGCACACTGGGTGTCGTCGCCTGTGGCGTTGGCTTTGGGCTTCGCATTCGCGCTGATTGTGGGCGAGGCATTCCCTGCGTTCAACAAAACGATGTCGAAGAAACTGCTCCAATATTCAGTAATCGGCTTGGGATTCGGTATGAACGTGAACAAGGCGCTTGCTTCGGGTAGCGAGGGTATGCTGTTCACGGTGGTGAGCGTGTTTGGCACGCTTGCCTTGGGCTGGTTTTTCGGCAGAAAACTGCTGAAAGTGGATTCGCAAACGAGTTATCTGCTGAGTTCGGGCACGGCAATATGCGGAGGCTCGGCAATAGCCGCTGTGGGGCCAGTTATCAAGGCGAAACCTGAGAGCATGTCGGTGGCGCTGGGCGTGGTGTTTGTGCTCAACGGCATTGCGCTGTTCCTGTTCCCTTCGATTGGCGATGCTTTGGGCATGACCATGAAGCAGTTTGGCATGTGGGCGGCGATTGCCATTCACGACACCTCGTCGGTGGTGGGAGCTGGTGCGGCTTACGACCAGATGCACCCGCAACTCGTTGCCGCACAAGGTGTGAGCGCGCTGGAGGTGGCGACTACCATCAAACTGACTCGCGCGCTGTGGATTGTGGTGTTGGCACTGGTCACTCCATTCTTCTTCCGCAGTTCGCTTGCGTCGGCTGGTGGCGAGGCTAAACCCTGGTACAGTTGCGTACCACGATTCATCATTTGGTTTATCGTTGCCATCATCTTCAACACCTACGTTTTGAGCAATGCCACCCTCATCGGCGACGGTGCTGCGGCTATGGGATCGGCGTTCAGCAGCGCCGTCAACAAGCTCGCCAAGCACCTCATCACCCTTTCGCTATTCTTTATCGGTGCATCGCTCACACGCGCCACACTGCGCTCCGTGGGCATTCGTCCACTCATTCAGGGCGTGCTGCTGTGGATAAGCATCAGCCTTATCAGCCTCACCTACATCTTTTGGGTGGAATAACGGCTTTTCGGGCAATTTTATAGTAATTGTGTGATTTGAAAACTCGACCAAATGTTTAGCGTCATTCTATTCATATTTTTAGGCATCAGCAGCGGATACTTGCTGCGGAAAAAGCGTTCGCGATCTTGCGCCAAGGTGCAGACTGCGAAAGACAAAGTGATTACGGTTTTGATATGGCTGTTGCTTTTTCTGCTTGGCGTGGAAGTGGGCGGCAACGAGCAAATCATCAAGGCGTTGCCCACGCTTGGCGTTGAGGCACTGCTGCTGTCGGTGGCTGGCACACTGGGCTGCTGCGTGCTGGCTTGGGCATTGTGGAAAATAGCGGGAGGAAAGCGATGAAAGGAAGTTTGATTATCGTAGGATTCTTTATCCTTGGCATCGCGGTGGGCCATGCCGACTTGGCACCAGTGCTGCTGCGAGATAGCGATGTGAGTTTTGTGGCACTCTGCGGCCTGCTTTTCTGGGTGGGCTTGGGCATAGGTATGAACCCCGACACAAAGCGCAACTTGCGTTCCATCAACCCACGCTACGCCCTGCTCCCCCTGGTCACCATTTTAGGCTCGTGGCTGGGTGCCGTGGTGTCATGGCTGATGCTGCACCGAGACTTTGCCGACACTATGGCGATTAACAGCGGATTCGCCTACTACTCGCTGTCGAGTATCTTCATCACCGAGTTTCGCGGAGTGGAACTCGGCACCATCGCCCTGCTCGCCAACATCATACGCGAGATGATCACGCTACTTCTTGCCCCACTGCTGGCGAAAGTGTTCGGACCGCTCGCCCCCATCACCGCAGGCGGAGCCACCTCGATGGACACCACCCTCCCCATCATCACCCACACCATAGGCGACCGCTACACCGCCCTCAGCATCTACCACGGCTTCGTAGTAGATTTCACCGTCCCCTTCCTCGTCACCATGTGGTGCCTCCTCTAATCCCCACACCACACACGCAAATCCCCAATGAATTATTCGTGAAAATATTTGCTATCCGTGTTCGCTCTTTTCCGGCCACACATTAGTCCAATTTTTTTTGGGGGGGAGGTACGCAATAACGAAATCTGGTGAGCTTGCACGCTTAATTGAACAGTCTCTATAAAAACAAACATTTTAGTATTTTCGGAGATTTTTATCAAAAACATTTGCGTATTTTCGGAGTTTTTCAGTAAAAACATTTGCGTAGCCTGAATAAAAAGATTATCTTTACAACCAAAATCAGGCAATACATATAGATAATGGAACGAATTTTCAAAAGAAAGCTTTATGACCGTCTTCTTGAATGGAAACGAGTTCAAAACGGCAAGTCAGCCATCTTGATAGAAGGAGCACGACGTGTTGGTAAATCAACACTTGTCGAGCAGTTCGCCAAAAATGAATATGAATCCTACATACTTATTGACTTCAATGAGGCATCTGCCGAGGTTAAATCCTTGTTCAATGATCTAATGAACAAAGATTATATCTTTCTTCAGCTGCAAGCCCTGTATAACGTAGTATTGAAAGAGCGAAAGTCTGTCATTATTTTTGATGAGGTGCAGAAATGCCCCCTTGCCAGACAAGCAATAAAATACCTTGTTAAGGACGGACGTTACGATTACATTGAAACTGGTTCTCTCATCAGCATAAAAAAGAACACGAAAAACATCACAATTCCAAGTGAGGAGGAGCGTGTCACTCTTTACCCGATGGATTATGAGGAATTCAGATGGGCATTGGGAGACGAGGCAACAGTACCTTTGCTTCGAACGTTCTATGAAAAGCGACTCTCGCTTGACAGAGCCCATCGCGACAAGATGCGTGATTTCAGATTATACATGCTGGTTGGAGGTATGCCCCAAGCCGTTAATGCATATATTGAAACCAACAATTTCAGTATGGTGGATCGCGCTAAGCGTGGCATCATTAAAGTCTATCAAGACGATTTTCAGAAACTTGACGAGACTGGCCGCTTGGAAACACTATTTATGGAAATCCCGTCTCAACTCAGCCAAACAAACAATCGCTATAAACCATACGCCGTGCTGGGCGATGTAGACGACGCTAAGCTTCAGGAATTGCTGAAAGACCTTGAAGACAGCAAGACCACACTCTTCTCCTATCACTCCAATGACCCAAACGTAGGCATGTCGCTGACCAAAGACAGATCTAAGTTTAAGATATTCTGTGCAGATACAGGTTTGTTCGTCACCCTCGCGTTTTGGGACAAAGATCATACCGAGAATATCATCTACCAGAAACTGCTGAATGACAAGCTTAGCACTAATCTGGGATATGTATATGAAAATATTATTGCACAGATGCTGGCAGCAACAGGCAACAAGCTCTTTTATTATACTTGGCCTAAGGACAAGACCCACAACTATGAGATTGACTTTATACTCTCACGAGGTGCCAAGCTTCACCCGATTGAGGTTAAATCTTCGGGGTACAAGACTCACAAATCGCTTGATGTCTTCTGCCAGAGGTATTCTCATGTAATAGAACAACGTTATCTGATTTACACCAAGGATTTGAAAAAAGATAAAGAAACGCTTCTACTTCCAGTTTACATGACACCTTTCTTGTAAGATCACCTACAAGCATTGATATTCACCGTCGCCTTCCTCGTCACCATGTGGTGCATGATGTAATCCCCACACACAAATCCCCAATGAATTATTCGTGAAAATATGTGCTATCCGTGTTCGTTCTTTTCCAGCCACACATTAGCCCAAATTTTCACGAATTCATTTTTTTGTGGGGATTGTATAAAAATAAGGCTGTGCCGCAATCATCATGCGGCACAGCCTGTTTTGTTTTTTTGAATTTTGGTTGGATATTGGATAGAGGTGTGGTTAGCGGATATCCAAATCATATAAAAATAAACTTCCCCTATTGTTTCTATATGAAATCAGAAAGTATTACTTGCTCTGCTGTAAAGCGTCGAGGGCTTGGGCGAGGTCGGCGATAATGTCGGAGGCGTCCTCAATGCCGATGGAGAGGCGCACAAGGTCGGGGGCGATGCCAGCTTCGCGCAACTGCTCGTCGGAGAGTTGGCGGTGGGTGTGGCTGGCAGGGTGAAGCACACAGGTTTTCACATCAGCCACGTGGGTGACGATGTTGATCATCTTCAGCGAATCCATGAATTTCACAGCTTCTTCACGCGTACCTTTCAGTCCGAACGCAATCACGCCACAGCCTCCTTTTGGCAAATATTTCTTATACAGCGGATAATATTTGTCGGTTGGCAGCCCGGCAAAGTGAATCCACCCCACTTCGGGGCGCGTCTGGAGCCATTCAGCCACCTTCTGCGCATTCTCGCAGTGCTGACGCATTCTCACATGCAAGCTCTCCAAACCAATGTTGAGCACATAGGCATCTTGTGGACTTTGGCAGCTGCCGAGGTCGCGCATAAGTTGGGCTGTGGCCTTGGTGATGTAGGCAAATTTGCCGAAATCCTTGGCGTAGGTCAAGCCGTGGTAGCTCTCGTCGGGCAGACAAAGTCCAGGGAACTTGTCGGCGTGCGCCAACCAGTCGAAATTGCCGCTGTCCACTATCACACCACCCACACACGAAGCGTGGCCGTCCATATATTTGGTGGTGGAGTGCACCACTATGTCGGCGCCCCACTCTATCGGGCGGCAGTTGACTGGCGTGGCAAAAGTGTTGTCGATTATCAGCGGCACCCCTGCCTCGTGGGCAATCTTCGCATATCGCTCAATGTCGAACACCGCGCCACCGGGGTTGGAGATGGTTTCGCCAAAAATGAATTTGGTGTTGGGTTGAATCAGTGCCTTCACCTCATCGTCGGTGAGTTTGTCGGGGTCGAAAAACGTGCAGTCCACGCCCATTTTCTTCATCGTCACGCCAAACAGATTGTAGGCGCCGCCATAGATATTGCAAGCCGAGAGAAAGTGTCCGCCAGCCTCGCAGATGTTGAACGCCGCGAAAAACACCGCCGCCATGCCGCTCGATGTGAGCATAGCCGCCACACCGCCCTCAAGCGCAGCGATTTTCGCCGCCACGGCATCGTTGGTGGGATTTTGCAACCGGCTGTAGAAATAACCCGACTCCTCCAAGTCGAACAAACGAGCCATCTGATTCGAGTTCTCATACTTAAAAGTGGTTGACTGATATATTGGCAATGCGCGAGGCTCACCTTTCGCTGGAGTCCATCCCGCCTGAACACATTCTGTAGCTTTCTTCATAATTTTCCTTGATTTTCAAATTTCACACCACAAATTTACGTTATTTTTTTATTCCTACAAATTATTATTCCACAAAAACAGCACTCACAAAGAATATTCAACCACAGAAACCACACCACCAAAGAAAAGTTTTTCGACAAAACAATGGGTTAAGAGATATAAGACAGAGATTCCCCCAAGATTCCCCCAAGCCACCCATGAATGGGCTCAAGACCACTTTTTAACCCAAATCAGACCGCTATTTATGTGGAACTATTCCGTATAATACAAAAGCCTATATTACATCAATAGTGTAACCACTTTATTATCAAACACTAATCAGGGCTACCATCAAAAGAACCGTCCCTTTGGTTTGAGTTTGCGGTGATTAACACTGCAAACTTACTCTCAATATCTTATGACCGAAAAGACGCTAATCAATGTTACCCCAGGCATCAAAATCGTCCATCATGTCATCAAATTCACGTTGTATATCTTTATTCATCTGCTCCTCCCATTGCTGTTGCACCCAATTGTTATACTCTTCTTCTCGATATTCAATATCTTCGATTACGCTTAGAAGAATGTTATAACATTTGGACTCTAATTCGTTTTCGGTATTATCAATTAACTCTTCAACGACATCCTTTTCGATGTTTAGGTTGCTGAATTTAAGTAGATTTACAAGGTGCTTGGTGCCTCCTTTTGAATAAACTATTTGCCGCAATGTTTTACCTTGATATGTTGATACAATCCCATATAACTCGTTACTTGAAAGAGTGTCATCAATAGAAGATATATGAGCATATTCAAGATGTTTTTCTTGTTCAATGCGAATATATCTTGTTAATTCATTATTACCTAAACTATCCAATAATTTATTTGGAATAACAATGATTTGATGCTCTACGAGCCATTTAAGTGTGTCTGGGTAGTATTTATATACATATTTAAGGGTGTACCCTTTGACTTTAGAAGGATAATTAAAGAATTTCTCCCTCATGACATAACCGTAAAAACATTTATTATCAATATCCCAACCTTGTCCGTAAAACCTATAATATCTATTCTCCGAAATTTCTTTTTCGCATCTCCACCTATCCCATATGATACTGATAGCATAATCAATGTTATCAGTAAAAGGCAACAGTTGACTGCTTGACTTAATATTGCAATCAATTATGCCGTATAATGTTCTATAATAGCTTGTAAACGCATCCTTGTATAACTTATTTTTCTTATCATCAAAAAAGAATGTTATATCATCTATGTATGGTATATCATCATAATCTTCATCTTCTTCATCAAGTTCTCCCTCAGATTTGGCTATTGCTTTTCCCAATGTTTCTTCATCAAGACTATATTCATAGACTGTATTGTCATCTATGTTCCAATCATAACCCGGTTCATATTCTTGCATATAGTCATCATATGATGCAGAGTCGAGACCATACATATGTTCATTATAGAAACCATTATCATCGCAATTTGCCATAAGTTTCTGTGAGAACACTAAATATTTTCTTTCATCGTTAATGAAGAAATAATCACGGTCAGTATATACATTGCAATTTTTATAACCATCATATTCATTTCCCCAAGTATTAGTATCAGTGAATGATGCTATGACTTTAAGACTTGAATTGATAACAAAATAGATGTCTAAGGTATCCTCATCACGTTTATTAGAATATCGAGTAACCTTAAAAAAGAAAAATGAAGTTTCACTTTGTGATTCTACTACATAACCTTTGAAACATTCATATTTATAATCTAATTGTAAAATCCTATGAATTTCAAACGAATATGAGCCATTATCGGATTTATTTAGTTTGATGATTTTACCATTGGCGTATTCAATATCTTTTTTGAGTTTGATTTCAACAAACTCGCCTTTAGTATTAATTATATCTGTGTGGTGGGTGCCCCATTCCGAATCAATATCACCATACTCGATTAACGAGTAATCATTGATAAAATCATTTGTAGAAAAGAATGTTTCATTATCGTCTATGTCATAATCACATATACGATAAAGTCTTTCTATTTGGGACTCAGATAAAACTTCTGAGAATTTACGGACTATTTCACTCATAATACATCGTTTTATGTAAAACGTTGTATATCAAAGTTTATTATTCACTCCAACGAAATATATGGGATTTTTTTCGTGGTCTTTTAGCAAGTTCTGCATTGACACCAGCGTATGCCCGGTCGTTACGAAATCATCGAAAGCAATTATGTTCCGCTGTGGCGGAATGTTGTTTGCGGTGAAAACGGTGCCGACACGATGTTTTGAGGGTGCAAAATCGCAATCGTCGTAGAACGGCAAGCCGAGATGTTTGCCGATTTTCTCGGCGATCATCGTGGCGAAGTTGCGCTCCTTGTGTCGGCGTTTGGGTGTGGTGACAATAGCATAGTCTTCGGGCGAAAGGAACGAGCCGATGACCGACCGAATGAGCGGAGCAATATTGTGGGCGACGACGACCAAAATGTGTTTGAGTTTCGAGGCTCAAATTCTCGCTATATGAACCTGTTGCTCCAAGATACAGGCGGACGGTTTGTGGAAATGACCGAAAACTATCGTAGTTCAAAGAATGTGGTGGATTTCGCCAATACGTTCGTAAAGGGCATAAAGGACAGAATGAAATCGATTCCAATCATTTCGATGAGTCTCGACGATGGCTTCGTGGCGGTGGTGCACCACAATTCCGAATATATGTACGAACCATTGGTGAATGATTTGACGACGCATCGCCGTAGTGGCACCACATGTGTGCTTACCCGAACCAACGAGCAAGCGGCTATTCTGGTGGCACTGCTGCGTAAGCGTGGAGTGAATAGCAAACTCATTCAGAGTTTAGATGGTTTCCGACTTATCAATATGGCAGAAGTGCGACATTTCCTGAAATATATCAGTGGATGTATCACCACGCCCCTCATTCCCGATGAAGTGTGGGAACAATCGAAGCACAAAACCTACTCTGTGTATCAAAACTCAGAAAGTCTGCATTATTTGCAAAAGAGTATTCAGGCGTTTGAAAAAGTGAATAAGGTGAAATATTATACCGATTTCAAAGAGTTTGTATTTGAGTCGTCGGTCGAGGACTTTTGCGATTTGACAGGTGCCGACGTAGTGGTGTCAACCATTCACAAGTCGAAAGGACGTGAGTTTGACAATGTGTATATGCTTATTGATGCCCTTCGCCACATTCAAGACAGCGAACTACGAAGCTATTATGTGGGCATGACACGTGCCAAGCAAAGCCTGCTCATTCACACAAATGGCACGCTGTTCAATCGCATACCGGCCGACAGACATTACATAGACCAAAATCAATATGAAATGCCCTCAGAAGTGGTTCTCCAGCTATCGCTCAAAGATGTGAATCTCGGCTTTTTCAGAAATCTGAAAAAAGAAATACTTGCACTCCGGGCTGGCAACAAACTGCGCTTCGAAAACAACTATTTATACCATACGCCTACGAACAGGTGCATCGGTCAGCTATCGAAAAAAATGCAAGAGGAGTTATGCAAATGGACAGAAAAAGGCTACCAAGTGGCTGATGCAAAAGTCCGCTTCATCGTGGCATGGCGCCCCAAAGATGCTCCCAAAGAAGAAAACACCGCTATAATCCTTCCCGATTTGATTTTGAGAAAAACATCAACGACCATTTGAGCATACCTTTAACCCAAATCGGTCATCAGGGCTTGTGGTATTTCGGAGTTTTAGAAGAATGAATTTTGATTGTCTTTTAATGAGTGATAGCGAGCTATTACGAATTAAAAACGAGCAAAAAGGCATCCTATAAAAGCCGAAAGGCCGCAAGAAGTAATCTAAAAAATCTTCATACTGCCTAATGACCGATTTGGGTTTAATAATGATATTTGGGTTTAATAATGATAATAGTTGTGCCAGTTAATCTTTATTCGGTTTGGTGGTTTGGGCGGAATGGTGTAATTTTGTGGGCGGAAAACTTAAAATAATTGCAAAATGAAACTTAAATCAACTCTTGCGGTTGTATTATGTGCGTTTGTGGCGTATTTCTGCCAGGCACAAAAGGCAACTGTCAGCACCTTGGAAAGCGGGAAACTCCGCGTGGAGGTGACATCAAACGCAGCCAATGGGCTGAAGGCTCTCGTCGATACCGCTCTTGTGAAATACAATGCCGCCAATGGCTCCACATTCACCTCTGCCGACATTGAGGAACTGAAGGTGGGTGGCAACATCGTGGCGTTTAATGCCGATTTCACGAAAGGGACAGTTAAAAATATCGTCGACTTGATTGTGGGCGACACTGGCGACGATGCTTCATACATTTGGAGCAATATGCGCAAAACGCTGAAACGGCTCGACCTGTCGGCTGCCAATTTCAATGCGCACTTTGCCGTCAAGAATGCCGATGGCGACACCATTAGCCTCAACATCCCCATCAATGTGATTCCACCAAAGGCATTTTGGCGAGGCGTGGACATCGACACCGACTTGCTGCCCACCGCCAGCGAGAAGTTGAAAAATGGTATGACTGCCCTCGAAGAGGTGAAACTTCCATCATCGCTGATGGGCTTCGACAAAAACACCATCAAAATGCTGGGCACAATGCTGAAAGGTTTCATCGCCGACAGCAACATCGCCGATACGGTGATTAAATACATCACCGAAGACAATGCCGATGCGTTTTTGGGCATTGGCGACTATGCTTTCGCCCACGCCACATCGCTGAAGAGCATATCAATTCCCTACAGTGCCTTCTCACCAGTGAGGGGCATAGGCGCAAAGGCGTTCTACAACGACAAGTCTCTTGCAAGCGTTACCTTTGAGAAGGGCAATTCCTTCTTCTCGAAAGGAGGCACTGGCATCAACTACATTTGCTCCAAGGCTTTCGCTTTTACCGCACTCTCCGAGGTGAATCTGCCACAGGAAACCGACAGCATTGCGCAAGGTGCGTTCCTCAACTGCTCCAACCTCGCCACCGTGAATTTTGAAGACACAAACGCCGTTCGCTATATTGGCGACTACGCATTCATGGGCACGGCCATCAGCAGCATCAAGTTGCCATCAAAAGTGGCATACATTGGCGACGAGGCACTCCGCGATTGCAAAAGCCTCAACAGCGTGGAAATTCTCGGCACCGACTCGCTGACAATGGGTGAAAAGGTGTTCTACAACACTCCCAATATGAAAAACGGCACTATCACCTGCTCACGAACTGTGGTGCCTACCGCTCACGAACTGAAAAAGAAATCTATCTTCAATGCCTACGACGGCACTTTCGCAGGACTTGGCAGCAGCAAAACGGCTACCGCTGTGCAGCACGGCACACTCATCATCAACGCCGAAAAACCTGTGTCGGAAATAGATGGCACACTCAATATCACCATTCCAGAGGATCTGCGCAAGGCATACTGCAAGGCTCCAGGCTGGTGCGACCTGCTCATTTCGCCTACAAGCACACTGGGCGATGTGAATGAGGACGGCAATGTGGACGCAAGCGACGCTACAGCCCTTATCAACAAGATTTTGGGCCTTTTGAACCTCGATAACACCGCGTGCGACATCAACGCCGACGGCACTGTGGACGTGAGCGACGTCACTTCACTCATCACCCTTATCCTCAACCAATAGTCCCATCACCCATCCACAAAGATAATTCGTGGAAAATTGTGCAAATCCGTAGCAGAATCATGCGAACACGGACAACACAGATTTCCACGAATTATTTTTTTGTTGAATCTGTGTGAACCCTCTAACATCTAACTTCTAATCTCTAACATCTGATTTTTTGTTGAATCTGTTGAATCTGTGTGAGCCTTTCGGGGGTTTTTGGTGGAATTTGAGGGTGTGGGTGAGGGATTTGGGAGAGGATTTTAACGATTTGGGAATTATTATTTACAGTATGGGGGTGATGTGGACTTTTGTTTGGTTATTTTTGCAATGTGAAAGAAAAACATAAACAAGTTACAAACGAGCAACTGTTTTCTTCATTCCGTTTCTATAAATTTATCTTATTGGCCTTTTAATCGACATGAATAAACATCAATCTGTGTTTTTAGAGGAGTAGTTATCAACCAATCGCCGGCAGAGAATGTTAGCGGTTGGTTTTTTTATGGGGGTATGTGTTTTTAGAGTTTTGGGGATTCGGTGGCGGCGGCTGTTGCCACTACTTGCTCATAGAACACCTGATCGGATTTAAGGCGTTCGAGCGCTTTTTTCGATGCTCCCTGATGCGATTCCTTTTTGCTGTAGCCTGTAGCGTCGGCAGCGTAGATGCCACCCAGCAGCACTGCTGTGCGGAACACGGGATTGTTTTCGGTGTCGCAATAGGTGTCCACAAGCTCGTATTCAATCACCACATGATACTTCTGCGTCCACTCAATGAGGCGGCTCTTGAAGTTCTTCTCGGTGTTGACGAGGCTCACGATGTCGATATTGTCGCGAATAATCTTCTTTTCGATGAATTTCTGGGCGCAGTCGTAGCCACGGTCAAGGTAGATGGCTCCCACAAACGCCTCCACGGCATTGCCGCTGATGTAGCTGTTGTGCGACGACGAGTGCGACGAGGCCTTCACATGCTGGTCGAGATGGAAAAGTTTGCCGATGCGATTGAGGCTTTCGCGTTGCACGATTTTGGCGCGAGTGCTGGTCAGGAATCCTTCGTGCTTGTCGGGGTAATGGTGGTAGAGATATGCCGCCACCACGAGGTCGAGCACAGCGTCGCCGAGGTATTCCAGTCGCTCATTGTTCACCCAGTTGCCGTTGGCGTCTTTCACGGGCATGGAGCGGTGCACGAATGCCAATTTGTAGAGTTCAATGTTTTTCGGGTAGAATCCTGTAAGGTCATGTATAAAGACATAAAGCCCCTTATCCTTAGAGGAAAGGAGCTTTATGAATGATATGATACCGTTAAACACAGGGATTAACCTTTGTACTTCTTAACGATGATAGTAGCGTTGTGACCACCGAAGCCGAAGGTGTTAGAAAGAGCTACGTTAACTGTGCGCTTTTGAGCCTTGCCAAAAGTGAAGTTGAGGTTGTAGTCGATTTTTTCGTCGCGGTCGTCGTCTTCGTGGTTGATAGTTGGAGGAACGATGTCTTCCTGTACCGACTTCACACAGAACATCGCTTCCATAGCACCGGTAGCACCGAGCATGTGACCAGTCATCGACTTGGTGGAGCTGATGTTGAGTTCGTAAGCGTGCTTACCGAAGAGGTCAACGATAGCTTGTGCTTCGCTGAGGTCGCCCACAGGGGTAGAAGTTCCGTGTACGTTGATGTAGTCCACATCGTCAACGCTGAGTCCAGCATCTTCAACCGCACGCTTCATCACCAAGTGAGCACCGAGGCCCTCTGGGTGAGTGGCAGTGATGTGGTAAGCGTCGGCACTGGTGCCACCGCCCACTACTTCAGCATAAATCTTGGCACCGCGAGCCAAAGCGTGTTCGAGTTCCTCGAAAATGAGGCAAACACCACCTTCGCCCATCACGAAGCCATCGCGTGAGCCGCTGAATGGACGTGATGCGGTTTCAGGGCTTTCGTTGCGAGTAGAGAGTGCGTGCATAGCGTTAAAGCCACCCACACCCACTGGGCAGATAGCGGCTTCAGCACCACCGGTAACGATGGCAACAGCCTTGCCCAAACGCACTTGGTCGAAAGCCTCGATCATGCCGTTGGTTGATGATGCGCAAGCAGATACCACACCGAAGTTAGGACCACGGAAACCATACTTGATGGAGATGCGGCCAGCTGCGATGTCGGCAATCATAGAGGGAATCAAGAAAGGACTATACTTAGGACCCTGATCTTTATGAGTGGCATAATATCCCACTTCTTCCTCGAAGGTGTGAATACCACCGATACCAGAAGAGAAAATCACGCCCACCTCATTGCGGTCGGTGTCGCTTTCAAGAAGTTTTGAGTCCTCCAAAGCTTGCTTGGCAGAAGCCAGAGCGTACTGAGTGTAGAGGTCGTTCTTCTTGAAGTCGCGTAGTTCCTTGCGGTCGCCTTCAGCCACATAAAGTTCGGGCTTGAAATCCTTTACCTCACATGCAAACTGAGTCTTGAAAAGGCTTGCGTCGAAATGAGTAATAGGCCCTGCACCGCTCACACCATTAAGGGCATTGTTCCATGTAGTTTCTACATCGTTGCCCAATGGAGTGATTGCTCCAAGACCTGTTACCACTACTCTTTTTAATTCCATAACGAAATATTATGTAGCGGAAATGAAAAGATTATGCTTTTGCTTCTTCGATGAACTTGATAGCGTCGCCTACAGTTTGGATACCTTCTGACTTTTCGTCTGGAATAGAGATACCAAATTCCTTTTCAAATTCCATGATGAGCTCTACAGTGTCGAGTGAGTCAGCACCGAGGTCCTGTTGGAAAGTTGCTTCTGGGGTTACTTCTGCTTCGCTAACGCCTAATTTGTCAACGATAATTGCTTTTACTCTTTCAGAAATTTCAGACATAATGTTTAAATTTAAGAATGTTATTAATATTTAT